>OGHJ01000545.1_pt1 | contig 55591 bp, 48 predicted proteins | sample 1571351 | NCBI WGS metagenome assembly OGHJ01 (sample SAMEA2582037, study PRJEB24529) | metagenome | biome: Human gut stool | place: China | collected 2011 | reverse complement strand
ATTCTACAACGGTTGCTCCGGTTTTGTCAATGAGTTTGACGATATCGCTCTGGGCATTGCGGAGGTAATAGTAATAATTTCCGTTATAGTTCACGGCAACGACTTTGCCGTCAGCGTCGTAGCTGAAGCGGAGCTTTGAAGTCGTTGTGCTTCCGTCGCTGTTCGTTGTGGTTTTGACGGTGCCCATGAGCAGCGTGCCGTTATAGTAATAGTCCGTAACGGTGTTGCCGATGGTTTTTCTTGTACGGATGCCGTTTTCATCGTAGCTGTAGACATACGAGTTCGCGCGTCCGGAGGATGCGTCTTTTGGGGTATACGACTTCAGCCGCTGACCTTCCCAAACCAGAGTTGCACCGAGGTAGTTCGTCGGGTTGCCGGAAGCGTCATATGTTATGCTTTCGCCATCGTACGAAGTGAGCTGATCCTTCCATGCCGAGTTTGTGTAGGCATAGGGAACGGTCTCCCGAGCCGTGCCGAGCGTTCCGACAGTGTAAGCATAGATCTGCTCATCGACATAAATTACTTATCATGCCAGAGTGCTAAGACCCTGCCTGTGTCATTATCCACCAAGATGTTTGCAACACCACCCGTCATATTGGATCGCAATGTTCCCTGAACAAGCCAAATACCGTTTGCCTTATCATAGAATACTTGATAGGGTTTCTGCTTTTTTATACGTTCTCCATACTTATTGATCCAAATTACTTCAACTTTTTTGAGAAGATCTTTTGGATCGGATATGAACCCTAAATTATCTTCTGACGGAAATTTATCAATATAATATTGATAATCGCCCACATCAAACGCCTTAGTTTCCGGAAGCTTGTTTTTGCCAATCACAACAAATGTCCCTGCAATGAATGCCATGAAAAGAACAAACAGAAACATAAAAAACATCTTTCTTTTAAACATTGAAACTACCTCCCCGGATGGTTGGGATCAACTTGTTCGCAATTGAACCCGTTGTGTATGCATAGCGATACTTTCCGAGCATGTTGCCGTATGAATCGTATGAATAAGCGTAAGTTGAATTTGCGGAATCATTCTCACCGTAGTACAGATTTTCACGCACAAGCTGATTCATTGAATCATACTCATATTTTCTTCTTTGCTTGGTGAAATAACTCATTCGCGCGGCAGGAAACCACGAAAAATGCACTTTGATTGTGTGCATTTATGCCGAGTCTCCCGCCGCGCGGTCGGAATTCGGATTCACTTATTCGCATTCGCGAAAAGCTTTTGATCAGGTGCAATCCATAACGATTCGTTCTTCGCCCGTGTCAACGTCAACAAAATGGTGTTCACGCTGATCAGCATTAAGCCGTACCGTTGAAACGTACTTCATCGGTTTGCCGTTATTTGCGGGCCAGTCGGGCTCCTGAATCCAATACGGCCATTTTCTCCCTTCAATGTGAAAGGCATCCTTAATCCGGCTTCTTGCAAGCGCAATTCGTTTGCTTTTCGACAGGTTTTCGGGCAACTCTCTAATGATATTCTCTATCGTTTCAGTTACCTCCACGCCGCCGATATAGCTCGGGCATGCGTCCAATGACAAACCGTGCATTTCGTTCACTTCATCCGTCAGATTGATCTCCATGTCGGGAAAAGCTGCCTTAACGAGCCTACTAATGACGCTAAATATATCAACTCGAACTCCCAACGAATACTCTCCTTTGCCTCCGAACATTGTCTTTTCTTGTTTAATGAAGAGACGAATATCGAACGGAACAGTGCGGCTTTCATAATGCCCGTTAACGAATTCGCCGGCTTCCATCCTCTGGTCTTCCGGCACAATGCTCTGTACCCAATCAAGCAGCTCGGGATGAGTTTCGAACAGTTCTTCAAGCTCTGCTGGCTTGATTCTTCCCTCAAGATAGTCGATAATCGTTTTTTTGCAGTCCATGTTTTTACCTCCGGTATTTATTATTTGTTAAACAGAAACGGGTGAAGCATTCTAAAAGAGCCCGTATGCGTTGTTGCCAGCATCTCTGTATATTCATAGAAATCGTTGACGATACCATAAATATGGTGCAACACTTACGAACGCACCACTCTACACCTCGTATTTGAAATCTATCGGCTTATAGACTTCGTATGTATAATAATCCTGCTTTTCCTGAGAAAGAACTTTTCCGTTGCTTTCGATCAGTGTGTATTTCTTTGCTACACCGTTATCATCGAGCTCAAAGCGGTATCTTACCACATTATTGATTTTGTATTCTGCAAACATGCCTACCTCCTCCTGCATACGCATAACAACATCAACATGATGACTGTCAATGTATTCGTACTCTTCGGAAGTAAAACTCGGCTCCCAAAAGATATTCACAGTTTTAATTGTAACGTTATAAAGATGAAAATACTTTTTTAAATAACCATTTTCACAAATCGCAATCGAACCCGAATTGCTATTAGCACAATCCATTTGATAACGCAAGCCAATCTCAATACCGTTTTCTCGCTTTATAAATTCATATTCCCGAGGAATAAGCACACCGTTTTTTGCTTCGTCCAAAAACGACGGAAATGCTTTTTGGTAATCGGATACATCGAATTTCGATGCAACATCCTCTATGTTATTCGCCCATTCATCAAATTCTTCTGCCGTAATTAATTTGCCGTTTTCATCAAACCCATATCTGTACGTCGGAATCTTTGTTCTTGGCTTTGTTTTGAGCAGACGGCCGCGCGTCACGTTGCCATAAACTATATCAAAAACACGACTGGGACAAAAGTATCCTCGCGGCAAGCAAGTACTTCCCGATCCATACTTTACTGTTACCACATTCGCCTTTACCGATTTAAAAGTCTCCCATCGATTCTGGTAGTTCTCAACAACAAGAGCGATAAGTCTGTCGCGCCATTCCCTTATTTCACTGTCACTTAGCATAAAATTTCTCCTTTCATGATTCAGGCAACACGCATAAGCATTTCGCCCGAGAACGCTCTACCCGGTTGACGGAAGCTTTTCCCCCTGCACCAACTCACAACAACGTTTCATGTTATCGTTAGATATGTTATACAACAGTGCTGCCGCTGCTGTCAATGAGCTTTATTTATGTCCATTGCGCGAGCAATAATCAGTATATTCAATTAGTCAGAACTATAAGGCGACTTCATTACTTCAAAAAACAGACCGTATTTGTCCACCGTACACGCCACGCATGCAGGGGGCAAATCAACACCAATATACACATAGTAATCATAGCCAAAATGAATATATGTTGTCTTGTTCTCGAGCTTACCCCAGCAGTTTTCACGAAGACAATCACGAATAAACAATTCTACACCTTTACCTTCAAGAATTTGTTTATCCTTCCACTTTGTTATTCTAAGTTTGCGGTCTAATCGCATCGAACAAAGCAACGACCTCAATCCGAAGCTATGCTTTTCATAGCTTGTTATGTTGAATCTCTCCTGTCCGCATCTCCTCAGTAATTCAAGAATGCAGTCGACATACCTTTGCTCGCATTCAAGATATTGACGCTTGGTAAACTTGGTGCCATCGTCAAACACTTTTCCAATATCACTAACGGCAGTCCAATCGTCTTTGGCATAATTGCCTTTTCTCCGATACTTTGGATCGTATTTTGAAAGTCTGATTTCCATCAATCTTTTAACCATATCATATTTTTCGTGAATGTTCCTGTGCGTGTCGCCTTGCTTGCAAGATTTTTAATCGAGTTTGCTGCTTTCCAAAATCCTCCATTATGTGCATCCGCATCAGGCGTAATATATCTAACCGATTTATTGGCTCTGTTGTTATAATATATCGGTTGGCCGTGTGAAGTTTGCCCCCTCACTTTTGAATAGCCTAAGTCTCCGGCAGCTTTATCAAGATCTTTTCTGCTTACTCCACTACAGCTATTATGCACCAACACAAACTCATCCGAGTCAGCGTTTGCCGAAACATAATAGGTGTGAAAATCCTCGACTTCAAAGTTATAGACTTTGATCGGACTCTCGAGCAGTTCATGCTGAATCTGCTCAACAACGACATACTCACCGTTGCTGAGAACAAGAATATCTCCCGCACGAAGTGAGATTGCGCTTGTCCAGCCTTTTTGCGGAACATAGAACGGATGGGACGGGGTTGATTTTATCGTTTCGCCGTTTACCGTTACTTCAACAAGCTCATTCGTTTCGTTTACAAACGTTTGTACAACTTTTTTATATACAACCTCTCCGGTTTCCGGGTTTGCCGCAAAAACACGGTCGCCCTCTTTGATATTTTCAATTGCAGTGCTTCCGTCCGCCGTCTCGACTTGCGTTCCCGCAACGAAACAGACGTTGCCGCCCTTTGCGGTGTAATAAGAACCGCAAATCATGGTTCCTATTTGCGCTGCCGTTGAAAATATTCGCTTTTGCTTCTCGTATGCATCGGCGTTGCCTCCCATAATCCAGTCGCGAACAAAGTTCGTTCCGTCATTTGAAGTATCGCTCGATGCGGTTAGCCCCTCACCGATTTCTGCCATTCCGTTAACTACCGTTGCAGTCCCCGCAACAGCTGTTGCTGTTGCGACCGCAACCATTATCGGCGCGGCTGCTCCGCATGTCAATATCGTTGCTGCTGCCGCAATCGCAGTTACACCGATTGAAACAAGCTTTGCACCTGAAAAAAGGCTCTTGAACGAAAAGTTGCCGTTGCCGTCAACACTATTTATCGGATCGTTCAGGCAATAAGCATAAGCGTTATGCCCCAGGACGCCCTGACCGGTTGACAGGAGGACGTCCGCAGAGATAAACCTTCCGACTGAGGGATCATAGTACCTGCTTTGGAGGTAATAGAACCCCGTTTCCTCATCGAACACGTATCCACGGTAGCGGAAGGGATTATTCTTTCCGAGTGTGGACGCAAGTGAGCCTGAGGTTGACAGCAGTTTGCCCCAACTGTCAAACCTCAACAGCGGCTAAATCGCTGTTGAGGTAAGCATATTCTACAACAGTTGTTCCGCTGTTGTCAATGAGTTTCACAATGTCATTCTGGGCATTGCGAAGATAATAATAGGTGTTAAAGGTCGTGCCGTTATCGGTTGAATAATCAACAACAACGACATTGCCGGATGCATCATAGCTGAAGCGGAGGATATTGGCGCTGCTGCCGGAACCCACCGTCATGCCTATAAGAAGGCTGCCGTTGTAATAATAGTTTGTTAAGATTCCGTCGGCGTTTTTCTGGGTGCGTATGCCGTCCTCGTTGTATGCAAAGTTGACGTATTTTCCGGATTTGCCCAAATACTTGAGCTGTTTGCCTGCCCAAGTCATGGCTGCACCGAAGTAACGGGTCGGGTTACCCATTTCATCATATGAAACGGTGCTGTTTTGCTTTGAACCGGTCGATACCGTTCCGTCCGTGACCGCCGTCAGCAGATCTGATCCACTTGACAACATCATTTCTATGAGACAATACGCTCAAAGCCATGTTTCGTCAGAATGCAAAAGCCGATGTACTGACTATATAACAATTATCTGACAAACTGCGCTGAGCAGATTCGTTGATCCAACTTATGTCCTTTGGCTGCCGCTCCGTTTCGTCCGCGTTAACGAATAAAGAGTAATTGCAACTGATTGGCTGTCCGATGAATCCGATATTTAAGAATCGGTCAACAATATTTACGCATCCGATATCGTTTGCCAACATACATGCTGCAAAACTTTGCAGCAGTTCCATATCTTCATCGGAAATATCAGTGCTTTTGCACTCGGCAAAAATATCCTCCTTCAGCTGAACCAAAGTGTCCGTACGAGCATCACAGTAATCTGCTCCGCGACGCGGACTGTATATGCACAACCGTTTAATGTTATCCTGCGAATACAGAAACTTGGCAAATCTTTCGATTTCACCCCGGTATTGGTAATAACAGTTCTCAACTGATTCAATCACTTCATCTTCAGATTTCCTGTTCTGAGTAAGTGAATCAAGCAGTCGGACAGAGCATCCAGATGATGCCAATGTCGCAAGAACAAGAAGTGAAGCCAATAACATGTTCAGAGTGATTTTTTTCATTTTAAAATAACCTCCCGGTTTGTGTCTTTCGCTGATGCAGCGTTAACTTTTGGTTCTTTATATGAAACTCGGCATGTACCGGCAGGCCGATGTTCACATCAGAAGTATATCGAAGTTGAAGATCATTTGTCAAGTTTTCGAGTGAAAATATTCGTTGAAATATAAAACTGTAGAAAAATATGAATTCTTTCTGAAAACCGCATTCATCATTTTGATTTCGGAATCATTCGCTGCAAATCACGGCTTATTCAAGTTGTTGAAACAAACATCACTGTATGGTACAATGTATGCAGCAAGTGAGTTTTTGCGGAGGAAAACAGGATGATACACTTAGAAGAAGTCAGCCCTGACAACCGGAGGCTTGACCTGCATGTTCGCAATGATCAGAAGCGCTAAAAGCCGAAAACGACAGAACCGATTGGAAAAAATACATATACTATTTACAAACAAATTGACGCCGGAACGCACTTTGGCGGCATAAATGACGTGGATGCATTGTCAGAATAATGTGACGAAGCATTTCGAACCGCACAGTTTTTGCGACGGGAAATAATGCTCCGCAGGATGCTGAGTATTCCCACCGCAAGAGTACAAAAGTGTGCCGTTCGGGTTCCGAAAGGTTTTGAACCCAAAGTGCCTGTTATTTTTCGTACTCTTTTAATTCCTTCAAGAACTGACGGTAGTCTTCTTCCGACCAATAAAACGTAAGTTCTTCCTCTGTGTAATCTTCCGGGTTGCCGCGCATAAAATTGCTGCCGACATCATAACCGAATTTATGCAAAACCGTTTCTGCAAACTCGCGGAAGAACATGCCGATGCCGGTGATTACATTCCCGTCACAAACGATTCCTTTATGTATAAAATTCTCGTTTTCAACAAAGGAAAATGTCTCTGCCATCTGCATAAAAAAGCCGGCAGTAAATTTTCTGCCGTCCAACACACCTGCCTTTGCCAGCAGAATAGGAGAGGACGAGATTGCTGCAAATGTTACGTCAGTGTTGATTCCGCCGCGCAAAAACTCAATCAGCCTATCATCATAAAGTGCGGGAAGCGGATTGATCGTACCCGGAAGAACAATGCATTTGTAGTCTGTGATGTTTACATCTGCAATTGTCTTTGTCGGCATTACCCGCAAACCCTCTTCGCTGCAATACTCCCTGTTTTCACTTGCGATAAAATCGATTTTTTCTTCAAACCATACCGACAGAGCCGAAGTCAGGCAGGTAATTTCCTGCAAGGAAAAATCAGGATATAGGATTACTGCAAATTTACTCATTGGTATTACCTCCGTAAACAAACCCGTTTCAACACAGGCTTTGGATAAGTATACCATGAATTCGAATTTTATCAACCATTACACGTCGGGCACAGCCGATTTTTGATGCCGGAGCATACTCCGTTTTCCCCGTTTCCATATTGCACGGGCACATGTCCTGTGCTATAATCGTTTTTGCAGGTTCGAGTAACACGAAGTCAAGTTTTTTTGAATTATTCGGTGTAACAGAGCATACACTGCGTTTTTATACCGATGAGGGACTGCTGCCCTGTGAGCGTGACGGCGGCAATCGTCGAATTTCAGCAGGCTCGGACGTCAAAAAAATTCACAGACAATAACAAACAGCGGGATGCATTGACAACCGTTCAAAACAGCGGCAAATTCAGTCCGATTCACAACATATCGATAAATGCAATACCGATATGCGAAAAGGGCAATTCCGATTTTGCGCGAATTATGTTACTATACGGTTCGGAAAAACATATGAACCAACGAAAGGAATGTTTAACATGAATAAAATAACCATCATCGGCACCGGCAGTGTGGGCGCAACCATTGCATACACACTCAACACAATGGGCATTGCGTCTGAAATTGTCTTGATCGACATCAACACCGAAAAAGCGCTTGGCGAAGCACTCGACATTCGCCAGGGCAATTCGTTTTTCGGCGGCAATTGCTCCATCTATGCGGGCGATTACTGCGATGCGGCAGGTTCCAATATCGTTATTTTGACTTCCGGCATTGCCCGCAAGCCCGGACAGACCCGTCTTGAGCTTGCGCAGACCAACGTCAACATCACAAAATCCATTCTGCCGCAGATAACAAAATATGCGCCGAATGCGATTTATATCATCGTCAGCAATCCTGTTGACATCCTGACATATGTGTTTTTCAAGCAGTCCGGACTTCCTGCAAACCATATCATTGGTTCGGGCACCGTTCTGGACACATCGCGCTTGCGTGCAAGGCTGTCTGAGTATTATAATATCAATCAGACCAATGTACATGCATATGTATTCGGTGAACACGGCGATTCGTCCTTCGTTCCGTGGTCGGTTGCAAATATTTCCGGAGTGCCGATTAAGGATTGCCCGCAGCTTATCACAACTCCCGGCATGATAAGTCCCGCGCTTGACTTTGCAGAGATTGAGACTTATGTAAAAAAATCCGGCGGAAGAGTTATTGCCCGCAAAGGTGCAACTTTCTATGCTGTTTCGGCGGCGGTATGTCATATTTGCAAATGCCTGCATTCCGGCATCGAAACCACAATGACCGTTTCGACTCTTATGAACGGCGAGTACGGAATCGATGATGTTTGCCTCAGTACGCTCAACCGTATCGGAAGCAACGGCGTCAGCGGCAAGGTCAACATTGCGCTCACGGATGAAGAAATCGGAAAGCTTCGCCGCAGTGCCGATGCATTGAAGGAAGTTATCGGCGGGTTGAACCTTTGATAATGCCCGAATACCTGAATGCACTCCGCAAAACGAATAAAGGCTCCACATTGGTTTTTGACAATAAAGAGAGCTTTGGAAGAAAGGATGCTCAAATATGATGAAAGTCAGCTATTTCCCGGGCTGCACGCTGCGCACAAAGGCCAAAGAGCTTGACAGGTGTGCGCGCGCCTGTGCGGAGATTCTCGGCTTTGAATTGTGCGAAATAGAGAACTGGCAGTGCTGCGGCGGTGTTTACGTTTCCGCAAAGGATGAAATTGCAACAAAACTTGCCGCCGTTCGCGCACTTGCTGCCGCACGCGATGCCGGAAGGCCTCTTGTTACGGTATGCTCTGCATGTCACAATGTTATCAAGCAAACCAATCATGCCATGCGAACGGATGAGGACTTTGCAAAAAAGGTGAACCTTTATCTGTCACAGGATAAAAATCCGCCCGCTCCTTATCACGGAGAGACGGAGGTTCTGCATTACTTGGAGCTTGTGACACGCGGCAGCGGTTTTGAAAAAATACATGCTGCGGTCAAAAACCCCTTAAACGGAAAACGTGTTGCGGCATATTACGGCTGCATGCTGCTGCGCCCGGCAAAAGTCATTGAGTTTGATGATCCTGAAAATCCGCAGCTCATCGAAAAACTCATTGCCGCACTCGGAGCCGAACCCTGCATTTTCCCGGAAAGAAACGAATGCTGCGGCGGGTATACCGTCATGGATGACCCGAATACAGCGGCAAAACGGAGCAGGAAGGTTTACGGGAGCGCATGCATTCACGGTGCGGACGAAATCGTGACTGCATGTCCGCTTTGCCGATATAACCTTGTTAAAAACGGCATGGGTGAAGAAGCCTCCGTTCCCGTTGTTTATTTTACCGAACTCATGGCGGAAGCATTCGGCATTAAGAACGGAGCAGCAAACGGCAGCGCGGCAGTGGAGCACTGCGGCTGCGCTGTCAACGGAAAGGAGTAACTGATGCAGAACAACAAAACCTTACGCGAAAAGGAGCAGATACTCCGAATCAGCGGAGTAAATCCGCTCAAGTGTATGCGCTGCGGCAAATGCTCGGCAACATGTCCGTCATATGAAGAGATGGAATATCATCCGCATCAGTTCGTTTACATGGTTGAAACCGGAGATATCGAACCGCTGCTGAATTCGGAGTCGCTTTACAAATGCCTTTCGTGCTTCGCCTGCGTTGAACGATGTCCGCGGGGAGTTGAACCGGCAAAGCTCGTTGAAGCGATACGGCTCATAAAAATCCGTCAAAAGGATGCAAACCGAATGACTGCCGATGATGTGCCGCCGGCAGCTGAAGCGGATGCGGATTTGCCGCAGCAGGCAGTTGTCAGCGCGTTCCGCAAGTACACAAAATAGAAAGGAACACAAAACATGCAAAGAATAGGTGTTTTTGTATGCCACTGCGGCACAAATATTGCGGGAACCGTTGACGTGAAAGCGGTTGCTGCGGCACTCGGAAACGAGCCGGGCGTCGTTGTTGCCGAGGATTATCAATATATGTGTTCCCAGGCGGGACAGGATTTGATAAAAAAAGCAATCCGTGAAAATAATCTTAACGGAGTGGTTATCTGCTCATGTTCACCGCGCATGCACGAGGCAACCTTCCGCAAAACAGCCGCCTCTGCGGGTCTGAACCCGTATATGGTTGAAATCGCGAACATTCGCGAACAGTGTTCATGGGTGCATAAGGATATGCCGACAGGAACCGAAAAGGCGATCATACTCGGAAAAGCAGCTGTTGCAAAGGTCAACCTTAATGCACCGCTTACGGCTTCCGAAACGCCCGTCACGAAACGCGCGCTCGTGATAGGCGGCGGCATTGCGGGTATTCAGACTGCTCTTGATATTGCAGATGCCGGGTTCGAAGTTGATATTGTCGAACAAAAACCTACAATCGGCGGGAAGATGGCTCAGCTCGACAAGACTTTTCCGACGCTGGACTGCGCCGCCTGCATTCTGACTCCGAAGATGGTCGATGCAGCTCAAAATGAAAGAATCCGAATTTTCACATATTCGGAAGTGACGGAAGTCCATGGCTTTGTCGGAAATTTCGATGTTACCATAAAGAAAAAAGCTCGCTACGTCAACGAGAACATTTGCACCGGCTGCGGCGCATGTACCGAAAAATGTCCCATGCGGAAGGTGCCGAACGAGTTTAATCTCGGCATGGACAATCGCAGTGCAATTTATATCCCGTTTGCGCAGGCAATTCCGAAGGTTGCAACTATTGACCCCGAGCATTGCATGATGCTGAAATCCGGGAAATGCGGGTTGTGTTCAAAAGTATGCACGGCGGGTGCGATTGATTATAAAGCAAAGGATGAATTCATAACGGAGAAATACGGCGCAATCGTTGCCGCAACCGGGTTCAATCCGATTTCACTCGAAAAGTTTGATGAGTTTGCATATTCTCAATCCAAGGATGTTGTAACGTCGCTTGAATTCGAACGGCTTATGAATGCTGCAGGGCCGACCAAGGGCACGCTGCTTCGCCCGAGCGACGGCAAACATCCCAAAACCATTGTTTTTGTTCAATGCGTCGGTTCGCGCTGTGCGGCCTGTGCGGATAAGGGCAAGGAATATTGTTCGAAAGTCTGCTGCATGTACACAGCAAAACATGCGATGCTCACAAGGGATAAATATCCTGATACGGATGTTTATGTTTTCTACATTGATGTGCGCACCCCGGGAAAGAATTTTGATGAGTTTTACCGTCGTGCCGTTGAGGAGTACGGCGTGCACTACATCAAAGGCATGGTAGGCAAGGTTTCGCCTGAGGGGGACAAGCTGAAGGTTCAGGCATCGGATTTGATTGCGGGGAAACAGCTGCATATCGATGCGGATATGGTTGTGCTTGCTGCGGCAATGGAACCGGATAAATCCGCAAGGCAGCTTGCAACTATGCTTACTGCAAGCATGGATACCAATGATTTCTTCACCGAAGCGCATCCGAAGCTTCGCCCGGTTGAAAGTCCGACGGCAGGAGTGTTTCTCTCGGGAGCGTGTCAGGGGCCGAAAGATATTCCGGAGACGGTCGCGCAGGCCGGTGCTGCCGCAAGCAAGGTCATAGGTCTTCTTTCCAAAAACAGACTGACAGGCAATCCCTGCGTTGCCCATTCGGACGAGATGATGTGCAACGGGTGTTCAACTTGTGAAAAGGTTTGCCCGTACGGTGCGATTACATACATTGAAAAGGAATTCCGTATGCCGGACAGAACGACGAGGATCCGCCGCGTTGCAAGCGTGAATGAGGCGGTGTGCCAGGGCTGCGGTGCATGTACCGTTGCATGCATGTCCGGGGCAATGGATCTTAAAGGCTTTATGAACAAACAAATCATGGCGGAGGTGGATGCAATATGCCGATGACGGATAACAGCGGGAAATATAAACCCTTGATAGTTGCGTTCTGCTGCAATTGGTGCTCATATGCGGGTGCGGATCTTGCGGGCAGCAATCGCCTCGGTTACCCCGCGGATGTTAGAATCATCCGTGTTCCCTGCTCATGCAGAGTAAACCCGATGTTCATTCTGCGCGCGTTTCAGCGCGGAGCGGACGGGGTGATAATATGCGGCTGTCATCCCGGAGATTGCCACTATACCTCCGGAAACTATTATACGCGCCGCAGAATGGCACTGCTGTTTTCAATGCTTGACTATCTCGGCATTGAGCGCGAACGAACCCGCGTTGAATGGGTCAGCGCGGCGGAAGGCGCAAAATTTGCCGCAACGATGAATGATTTTGCGGAAAAGGTTGCCGGCTTGGGCAAAAACAAGCGTCTGGAGGATTTGAGATGCAGCAAATAACCCAAGATTATCTTGCAAACAAAGCAAAAGAGCTTTTGAACAGCGGAATCTGCAACAGAGTTTTCGGTTGGAAAAGAGGCGAATTTGATTACGACCTTACGCCCGCTGTTTTCACGACAGCCGAACAGATAGACAGGGACTTTGTTTATAACGGATTCTGCGCCGCAAACTTCTCAAAATACCTTGTTAACGAAACGCGCAGGGACGCCGGCAAAGTTGCGGTTTTTTTGAAACCGTGCGACAGCTACAGCTTTAATCAGCTGCTTACCGAACACAGGTTCGACCGAGAAAAGGTTTACGCAGTCGGCATACCGTGTGAGGGAATGGCTGATATCAACAAGGTCAGGCAGGCGGTTGACGGTATTGCAAAGCTCACCTTTGACGAAAACGGAAATATTATCGTTGAAACTCTTTACGACGGAACAGCAAAACTCGACAGAAACGAGTGTATGCTTGAACGCTGCATTCACTGCAAATCCAAACGCTGCGTTGTTTATGATGAGCTTCTCGGGGAGAATGGTGAAGTTCTTGATGATTCCCGCTTTGATGAGGTCAAAAAACTTGAAGCAATGACGGCGGATGAACGCTTTGCATTCTGGCAGGGTGAGCTTTCGCGCTGCATTCGCTGCAATGCCTGCCGCGATGCATGTCCTGCATGCACCTGCGAGAAATGCGTGTTTGACAATCCCGCATCGGGTGTTGAAAACAAAGCAGCCGCAGATTCTTTCGAAGAAAAAATGTTTCATATAATCCGTGCGTTTCACGTCGCCGGACGCTGCACGGATTGCGGTGAGTGTTCGCGCGTTTGCCCCCAGCATATACCGCTGCATCTTTTGAATCGAAAGTTTATAAAGGATATCAATGCCTTTTACGGCGAATATCAGGCGGGCGCGGAAGAGGGCAGCAGAACCCCGATCGTGAACTACACAAAGGACGATATCGAACCCTCAGCTGCGGTTGAAAGGAGCGGAAACAATGCGTAAAATTGCAAAATCAGAGCTGAATTCGCTCTTTGCGGCAATTGCCGAACGTGCAAAACTGTATGTGCCGCAGGATACGGCAGGCGGAGCAAAGTTTTCCGAGTGGAAAAACGGGAAAAAGTGTTCCGCAGCTTTGAACACTGTTCGCAGTGCAAAAGACTTTTTCTTTCCGCAGACCGAAAACCTGATGGATTTTAAACTGAGCGGAAAAACAATAGAGATTATCGATACCCGCAGTGAAACGGAGGATTTTGTTCTGTTCGGCGTCAGGGCGTGTGACGTGAAGAGTTTCGAAATTCTGGACAGAGTTTTTCTTTCCGACCCCGTTGACACCTACTACAAGAACCGCCGCGAGCACGGCATCATAATGTCGCTGGCATGCTCCCGTCCGCAGGAAACATGTTTTTGTGCATCATTCGGAATTGATGCAGGTGCGCCCGAAGGTGATATTGTTTGCACGGAATCCGAAGATACACTCTATCTCGATGCAAAAACAGCGAAGGGCACCGCTCTTATGAACTCGCTGAACACACTCACCGAGGAGGCGGACGGGGAAGCGGATGCGGCAGAAATGAAAGCCGTTTACGATACGGTTTCGGCTCGGATTAAAAAACTTCCGCTTGCGGGTTTGAAACCCGATGCTTTTGGGGCGGGGAAGACGGATGAGTTTTTCAATGCACCCGAGTGGAAAGAACTTTCGTCACATTGCCTTGGCTGCGGCACGTGCACATTTGTTTGTCCGACCTGCCAATGCTACGATATTCGGGATTTCGACACGGGTCACGGTGTGAAACGGTTCCGCTGCTGGGATTCATGCATGTATTCGGAATTCACAAAAATGTCTGCGGGACAGCCGCGTCTGACTCAAACGGAACGGTTCCGTCAGCGTTTCATGCACAAACTGGTCTATTATCCGACAAACAACAACGGACTGTTTTCGTGCGTGGGATGCGGCAGGTGCCTTGCAAAATGCCCGATAAACATGAACATTGTGAAAGTCATGAAAGCTCTTGCGAAGCCGCAGAACCGTGACTGCGAAAACGGTGAAACCCCCGAAGGGAGGAAATAAAATGTCTGTTACAGCAACACGAGATCCCCTGATGCCAGTTATCGGCGTTGTCACTGATATAAGGATAGACACGCCGGACGTTAAAACTTTCCGCGTTGTAACTCCGGATGGGAAAAAAGCGTTTGAACACCGTCCGGGGCAGTGCGCAATGCTGTCCGTACCCGGAGTCGGCGAGGCGATGTTCTCAATAACTTCATCCCCGACAAATACGGAATTCATGGAGTTTTCAATCAAAAAATGCGGCTGCGTGACAGAATGGCTGCATTCGATGGAACCGGGGCAGCAGATTACGATACGCGGGCCGTACGGCAACGGCTTTCCTGTGGACGACGTTTTTGCAGGCCGCGATCTGCTCTTTATTGCAGGCGGAATCGGGCTTGCACCGCTGCGTTCCGTGATTAACTATTGCCGGCATTATCGCGACAGGTACGGCAAAATAGATATTGTTTACGGTTCGCGCAGTATGCAGGATTTGGTAGACTATAATGAAATAATTGATGAGTGGGCTGTTGATGCGGGTGTCAGCGTACACCTCACAATCGATAAAGAACAGCCGGAGTGGAGCGGTCATGTCGGTTTTGTTCCGAACTATGTCAAGGAATTGGGCTTTTCAACCGACAAGATCGCGATTCTCTGCGGTCCGCCGATAATGATTAAATTTACCCTTGCCGGACTGTGCGAGATCGGATTTGATAAAACTCAAATATACACAACAATGGAACTTCGCATGAAATGCGGCATCGGTAAATGCGGCAGGTGCAATATCGGTTCGAAATATGTCTGCAAGGACGGACCCGTTTTCCGCTGCGACGAACTGGATGCACTTCCGAACGAATACTGAGGTTTTTGGAGGAGATGCTTTAAAATGAAAGAAAACACGGTTGACATCTACCTTTTCGGCAAAAAATACACCGTCCCCGATGATTTGACGATCATGCGGGCAATGGAATATGCGGGCTATCAGCTTGTGCGCGGCTGCGGCTGCCGCAACGGATTCTGCGGCGCATGTGCAACGATCTACCGCATCAAAGGCGACCGCGAACTTCACGCATGTCTTGCCTGCCAAACCAAGGTTGAAAACGACATGTATGTGGCAACGCTGCCGTTTTTCCCGCTCGTCAAGCAGGTTTACGACATTGAAAAGGTTAAACCCACCGAGCAGATAATGATGCAGCTTTATCCGGAAATATATGCCTGTGTCGGATGCAACGCATGCACAAAGAGCTGCACGCAGGGATTGAACGTAATGCAGTACATTGCATATGCTCAGCGCGGCGAGTTTGACAAGTGCGCGGAGGAATCCTTTGACTGCGTGATGTGCGGCGTTTGCTCTTCACGCTGTCCTGCCGGAATATCGCATCCGCAGGTTGCAATGCTTGCAAGAAGACTGAACGGTAAATATCTTGCGCCTAAATCCGAGCATCTTGAGAACAGAGTTCGGGAAATTGAAAACGGAACGTTTGACGAGCTGATGGAAGCTCTGATGGGTAAACCTGCATCGGAATTGCAGGAGCTGTACAACAACAGGGATATTGAAAAATAAGGGGGCAAAGAAGGATTATGTACTCAAAGGAATTCCGTGAATCCCTTAACGCTGTTGAAGCGGCAAGGGAAGCAAACATTGCCCTTGAACCTGCGCGAATGACGGCGGAAGAAAAGGAAAAACTGCTCAAACAGTACCATCCGGATTATAAAACAAGTGAGTTTGCGGTGCTTAAAGTCGGCGCAAACAGCGGCGAGGAAGTTCCGCATGAGCTTTGCGAAATGCTCCAGGCACACAGCCGAATCAACCCGTGCGAGATTGACCTTGAAAAAATCGATTACGACGTTGATGTGCTTGTTATCGGCGGCGGCGGTGCGGGAGCGTCGGCAGCGATTGAAGCTCATAATGCGGGCGCAAACACGATGATCGTCACAAAACTCCGCATAGGTGATGCAAACACGATGATGGCGGAGGGCGGCATTCAGGCGGCGGACAAGCCGAATGATTCTCCCGCGATTCATTTTCTTGATGCATACGGCGGAGGGCATTTTGCAGCAAAGCGCGAACTGCTCCAAAAGCTGGTATGTGATGCTCCGGGTGCGATTCAGTGGCTGAACGAACTCGGCGTTGAGTTCGACAAGGCTCCGGACGGAACTATGATAACGACTCACGGCGGAGGAACATCCCGCAAAAGAATGCATGCGGCAAAGGATTATTCCGGTGCGGAGATAATGCGCACGCTGCGGGATGAGGTTCTTAACCTCGGCATCCCAGTTGTGGATTTCACCTCCGCAATCGAGCTTATTCTTGATGAAAACGGAAATGCGGCAGGTGCGGTACTCCTTAACATGGAGACAGGCGAAAAGCTTGTTGCGCGTGCAAAAACCGTGATTATTGCAACGGGCGGTGCGGGCAGAATGCACTATCAGGGATTCCCGACTTCCAATCACTACGGTGCAACGGCCGACGGTCTTGTTCTCGGCTATCGTGCGGGCGCAAAGCTTCTGTATGCGGACACGCTCCAATATCACCCCACGGGCGCAGCGTTCCCGCAGCAGATTTTCGGTGCGCTCGTTACCGAAAAAGTTCGCTCTCTCGGTGCGAAGCTCGTGAATTGCGACGGTAAAGTGTTCATGCATCCGCTTGAAACCCGTGATGTTGCGGCTGCATCGATAATTCGTGAATGCACCGACAGGAACAAGGGAGTTGACACAGGCAGCGGCAAGGCCGTTTGGCTGGATACCCCCATGATAGAGCGTATCGGAGGCGAGGGTACAATCGAAGCAAGGATTCCGGCAATGCTCCGAATGTTTATGAATCACGGCATCGATATACGCCGCGAACCCATTCTTGTTTTCCCGACGCTGCATTATCAGAACGGAGGACTTGATATCAATGTTGACGGCATGACCCCCAATGTTCCAAACCTCTATGTTGCCGGTGAAGCTGTCGGCGGCATCCACGGCAGAAATCGTTTGATGGGCAACTCGCTGCTTGACATTATCGTATTCGGCAGGAGTGCGGGCAGAAATGCGGCTCATCGTGCAGCCGAAACAGTGCCTGCAAAGCTGACGTTGAACCATGTTGCAGAGTTTGAATCGCAGCTCAATGCGGCAGGCATAGAGACAGAAGCGGTCTCTCCGAAACTGCTTCCCGATTACCGCAGAAAATAATGCGGTATTGTTGAACACAAAACCATGCGGCGGACGGAGAATAACGTCCGCCGTCAATATGAATATAACATCCGCATCGCGGAAAGAAAGGGAAAACTATGTTGGATTTTTTGGAGGCAGCAACAATATTCTGTTTTGGTCTTTCATGGCCGATATCGATTCGCAAATCCATTGTGTCACGCACGGCAAAGGGAAAAAGTTTGTTTTTTGAGCTTTTCCTGCTGCTCGGCTATGCTTGCGGAATTGCGCGCAAAATAATGCAGACGGTTGACGGAAGCAGCGGATTCCTGTTCTTCCTCAGCTTCTTCTTCTATATTCTGAATTTTGTTGAGATTTTAATCGACGTTGCACTCTATTTCAGAAACAAAAAGCTGGATGAACTGGCCGAAAAAGCAGCAAATTGATGCGCCTTGCAACATGACTTTCGGCTGAATTTCAGCGTGAATTGAAAAGCCGCACCCGGGTTTGACTCGGATGCGGCTTTTCGTATGTGAGGTTTGATTGGCTGTTTCATCGGAAGCATCTGTTCAAGACTGCTCGGTTCGGGCAATTTGCCTTGAGGGCGACCGTGGATGATGTTGCAGTCATACACGGCGGTAAGCCCTGAATGGAGTTTGTAAGTAAAAGTTGTTGCGCTGTCGCATTTTACGGATGCAATGCGCGGATCGCTTTCAAGCATTCCGATAAGCTCGGCAACTGTTTCCTCGGGAGCTTTTCCTGCTTTGTATTGCTCGGAATCAACAGCAAGCAGGTCTTTTTCAACTTCCTGATGCGCTTTGTTCAAAATGCGCAGATCTCTTGCGGCGGAGTAGCTTTCCGCAATTGCCGAAACAGGCAGCATGGCTGCAAGCATCAGCACCGCAAGAAGAATGACGATGATTTTGTTCAGTCGCTTTTTTTCATTTTTTTCTCCTGCAAATTAAATATATCCGAGAGCATGTATTGCTCTTTGATATCATTATCAGCCGTTGTTGATCGTTACTCGGTTGAACCCGTTCAAACCGACTCGCCGTTTAATGAAAGGTCGTGCTCAAACCCGACCGATTCCGCAAGCTTACGTATGACACGAACGGCATAATTTCGAATGTCAACAGCTTTTATGCGCTCGATGGCATCGGAACGCATGGCTTCGGGAACATTGTAGGCCTTTAATGCAATATCAAGAAAACGTTCCAACTTTTGCTCAAAAGTGAAATAGCGATTGCAGGGGTAACGCATATATCCGCTCATTACCGCAGCAGTACCGATTTCGGTTTCAAAGCAGCGGCTTTCACTCCAATCGGGATTGAACGGACGGAACAGCTCAAACAGTCTTGCCGCCGTTCTGTCATGTATATAACAGAGCGTTTCGCGGTTGGTGTATGCTTCGACGTAGATATCCCGCAGGTTCTCGCTTGTTTCGGCAATGGCAAGCTGAATTGCAGTTTCAAAAACATAAAGCATATGCGGCTCGGAATCGGCGGGAAGGAGTGAATCCGCGGCATCAAACTGTCCGTTGAACATATTAACAACAAGCTCCATCAATAAGCCGTTCTTTGTTCGAAAAACGTTGAAAAAGGAACCGTTTGAAACATCCGCAAGCCTGCAAATATCCGATACGGTTGTTTTATGGTAGCCTTTTTCAATAAAAAGCTTTATTCCCGCGGAAATTGTCCGCCGCCTTACTTCCTGACTGTCGTAGCGTCTTGTCATGATAAACCCTTTTAAACAAATAAACAAAAACTTTTGTAGAGTTGAGAATAATTCGAAATTAGTTCACACTCTATTTCCGAGAATTATAATAACAGATTATGTACTGAATGTCAACAGCATCAGTCGCTTTTTCGGTAAAAAGGACGGTATGCGCAGAGTTTGTCTCAGAATAATGCGTCTGCCACTTGCGATTTTCGGCGTAAGATGATAAAGTATTATAATGAGAGGAGAATTCATGCCATGCGTGAAACACGCAGGGGCACCTCTTGAAAATGCGACTTTTGACGAGGAAAATATGGAAAGTATCAGTGAATTTGCGAAACAAATTATTTCCTGCGGTGCGCACAGGATTGTGCTCAGCGGTCCGCGCGGGGAAAAACGATACAAGAAGAGCACGTTTTCACTTGTAAACGGCCAATATTTCATTGAAAGGCTGACAGAGAAGCAGGCGTTCCATGAGTATTGTGAAAAAAACGATGCTGCGATGCGCATATGTTCCGATTTTGAGGGATATACGCAGGTTAATGCGTGGAACGGCGAGCGCGAATTTACGGCAAAGCTGACAAAAAAGGGCAATCTGCTGACCGGCAGCCGCGCCTGCACTGCAGCTCCGAAGACGGTTGAATCGCAAAACCGAAAGAAAAAATACATCCTTGCAGAGGGCACTGTCATACCCCCGCTGGCGGACATGGGTGTTATGGCAAGTAACGGTGCGGTACACAAGGCCATGTACGACAAGTTCAAACAGATAAACAGATTTTTGGAATTCATCGACGAAATTGTAAAAGATGAGGCTGTTGACGGAGAAAATAATGATGCAGAGAAGAAACCGATGAGAATTATCGATTTCGGGTGCGGAAAGTCATACCTCACGTTCATCGTGTATTATTATTTCACTTTTATTCGCAAAATCCCCGTACAAATGACAGGAGTCGATTTAAAGGAAGATGTTATCGATTTCTGCACAAAGCTTGCAGAGAAATACGGTTATTCAAATTTGCATTTTCAAGCGGGAGATATAGCGGACTGCGCTGCGGATGAGACAATCGACATGGTGATAACGCTTCACGCATGTGACACAGCAACGGATTATGCACTGTATAATGCAGTGAAGCGAGGTGCAAAGTACATTCTTTCGGTGCCTTGCTGCCAGCATGAATTGGCGGGAAAGGCTGATTATGCTGCATTGCCGATATTTGACGATAACGGGATACTGCGGGAGCGTGTTTCGGCATTGATAACGGACTCGATACGGCAAAAGCTTCTGACGGCATGCGGATACAGGACGGGATTGATGGAATTTGTTGACCTTTCGCACACGCCGAAGAACCTTTTGCTTCGCGCAAAAAAAACGAACTTGCCCGAACGTACCCGCCGCAGCGCATTAAAAACGGCTGAGGATACGCTCGAAATCTTAAGGACAGGGCAAAAACTGCATGAACTTTTGAAAAAGGACGGTTACTTTGACTGAACGGATTCGGACTCGGTTGAGGAACAAAAATGCAGAAAAGTATACAGGCACCGAAAAAAGCACAAAGCCCGAGGTGAAAACGAATGAGTAACAGCATTATGCGCAAAATTGCGAAATTTATCGTTGAAAAGCATATAATTATTATGCTTCTGTTCGTTGTGCTCGTTATATACAGCGCGCTTTCAATAAGCAAGGTCCGCGTGAATGAAGATATAACGGCACTGCTGCCGCCGAAAACGGCGACGAGGCGGGGTCTTACCGTCATGGAAAATGAGTTCACGGCTTTTGCTTCGGCAAATGTCATGGTTTCTAACATTACATATGAGAAAGCCGCAGAACTTGCCGAGAACCTGCGTGAAATTGAAAATGTTGCAACTGTTTCTTTTTATGATTCGTCGGAACACTATGCGTCCTCATCTGCGCTTTTCACGGTTGCTTTTTCTGCCGAAAGCGAGGATGAACGTGCGATCGATGCGCTTGAACAGATTAAGAACAGCCTTTCGGATTATGAAGTAAGCGTTTCAACAACTGTCGGACAGGATTACGTGAAGCAGATTGCGGGGGAAATAACGCAGGTTCTTATTCTCGCACTCATTGTAATTGCGGCAGTGCTTTTGTTTACGTCGAAAAGCTATTTTGAGGTTATAATCCTTTTCATTGTTTTTGCAGTGGCGGCGGTGCTGAACATGGGCACGAATTATTGGCTTCGGGAGATTTCGTCAGTAACGAATTCCATTGCGATCATTCTTCAGCTTGCGCTTGCAATAGACTATGCGATTATTTTCTGCCATCGTTTTCAGGATGAATATGACAGGCAGCGCAATGTTAAAAGCGCGCTTACGGATTCACTTGCATATTCAATAATTGAAATATCGTCATCAAGCCTGACAACGATTTCGGGACTTGTTGCTCTGATGCTGATGCAGTTCCGCCTTGGTTATGATTTGGGTCTCGTTCTGACGAAAGGCATCATATGCAGCATGCTCACGGTGTTTTTGCTTATGCCGGGACTCATTATGCTGTTCCACAAGGCTTTGCTTAAAACCCGCCATAAGAATCTTGTTCCGAATATAATGGGTTGGGGAAGATTGCTTTCAAAAAAAATTCCCGTGTTCCTGATTATATTCGCGTTTTTGCTGCCGGCTGCAATCGTGTTTTCGGCAAAATGCGAATACACATTTTCGGATTCCGAAACGGACAGGATTACGCTTTCGGAGCAGGACAGAATAAAAGCCCATATCTACAACACGTTTGATGAAACAAATATGATAGCGGTACTCGTTCCTGTCGGAGACTATGCGAAAGAAAAGGCGCTGATTTCGGAGGTTAACAGTCTTCCGTGGATACGTTCGGCACTCGGGCTTGCAAGCATAGAGATTGAGGAGGGGCGTGTGCTGACGGATCCGTACACCGCCCGCGCCGCTTCCGAACTTCTGGGTGTTGATATTGAAACCGCAAAGCTTCTGTATGCGCTGTACGGCTATGAACATGACAGCTTTCAGCCCATTCTCGGCGACAGCGATGCGTTTGCCGTGCCGCTTATTGACATGCTTGAGTTTCTTTTTGAAGCAAAGGACAGGGGAATGATAACTCTTGATGACGACAAAGAGCAAATGATTGAATCCATGCGCGGAACGTTGGATGATGCGCTTGTGCAGCTGCGCGGCGAGCATTATTCACGAATCGTATTCAATGCCGCCGTGCCGGTTGAAGGAGAGGAAAGTGTTGCTCTGATTGAAAACATAGAATCGTCTGCACGCAAATTATATTCCGAAAACGGGAAAACGGAGCTTTCGGAAGATGCGATAATCGTAATCGGGGACATAACCAGCGCAAAGGATCTGGAGGATTCATTCAGAATGGACAACAATCGTGTGTCTTTTTTGACGATTGCATTTGTTTTTGTTGTGCTGCTGTTCACATTCCGTTCGCTCGGTGCGGCCGTGCTGCTGATTCTTGTGATTCAGAGCAGCATTTGGCTTAACTTCTCTTTCCCGTATATCACGGGGACGAACCTTTTCTTCGTTACTTATCTTATCGTAAGTGCGATACAGATGGGTGCGACGATCGACTATGCAATTGTTTTGTATAACAGGTTTCAGCTCAGAAAACAGGATTATGCGCCGAAACAGGCGATGGCAATTGCCGTTAACGAGAGCTTTTCAACAATACTGACTTCCGGAACAATTATGACGGCGGCAGGATTTATTATTGCTTTGCGGACCACCGATCTCTACATCAGCTCAATCGGGCTGACGCTTGGACGCGGTGCATTGATTTCGGTGATACTTGTGCTCACGGTTTTGCCGCAGGTGCTTTTGGTTGGAAATAAACTGATTGAAAAAACAATGATTGATTTTAAAAAATTGCTCGGAGGCGGCGCGGATGAACAGGAAAAGCTCGATGAAACAAAGTAAAAAAAAGACGATGACGGGCGACTGCCCGGCTTGCTCCGGGTGTGGTGTCAATCAAAAACTCTGCTTTAAACTGCGGTTGTTTGCTTGCGGAATGCTTCTGGCTGCAACCCTGTTTTGCTGCCTGTTCGTGCCGATACACTCAGTTGCGGCGAGCATAAACACGGTGCGCATTGCGACAAAAGCGGAATGGCTGGAGTTTAAAGAGAACTGCCGTTTGGATTCGTTTTCAAAGGGTCTTTCGGTAAACCTGACTGCGGATATCGATTTGAGCGGAGAGACGGATTATGCCGTTCCCGTGTTTTTCGGAAACTTTGACGGCGGCGGACATACTGTGAGCGGAATGAAGCCGAATACGGATGCGGAAAGAACAGGGTTGTTTCGAATTATCGAAAAGGATGCAACTGTATGTGAGTTGAATGTCAGCGGTTCCGTGACTGTAACCGGACAATCCGGAACGGCGGGGATGATTTGCGGCGTGAATCGCGGCACGATTCGCAATTGCGCTGCAGCGGGCAGACTGGATGCATACAGCGCTGTCGGAGGAATCGCAGGCATAAACGAACAAAGCGGGAAAATAATCGAATGCAGTTCTTCGGCGGAGATTGCGGGAACATACAAAATCGGCGGCATTGTCGGTGTGAATGCGGGAGAAATCCATGAGTGCACGAATACCGGCGGGGTTAATCTTTCGGCAAACGAACGGTCAAGAAATATCGGCGGCATTGCGGGGACGAACACAGGAACGGTGACGGGCTGCATGAACAGTGCCGAAATCGGATATCTGCACACGGGTTATAATGTCGGCGGCATTGCGGGGCTCAACAGTGGCTTTACAGGCGACTGTATTAACAACGGAAGTGTTCGCGGAAGACGCGATATAGGCGGAATCATCGGTCAGTCCGAACCGTTTTACAAAGTTGAATACGGGAAGAATACGCTTGAAATATTGAATGAAAGCATACGGGGCTTTTCGGACGCCTTGGATGAAACGATATTGAATCTTCGACAGGCTGTGCAGGACGGTGGAGAAGGTCTTCGCAATGTGCTTGAGGAAGCGGAAGAGCTTAGAGAAGGGTTGTCTGCCGATTTTGATACCATTGCGGGTGATGCCGCATGGCTTGCCGATGCGGAAAAGTATTTGGACACTATTGAACAAAACCTTGAAACTTTGTGGAAAGCATTTGCGGATTCAGCGGAAGTAACTCAGCTGATTGCCGAAATTGAATTGATAATCATAGAACTGCGGAATGCAGAGCCGTCCGAGTGGGTTGAACTGCTTCAGGAATTGGAGGCAAAGATTGAGCAGCTGCGCATCCTGCTTGGCGATATTGCTTCGGCCGCTCCTGCATTGAAGGCACTTGCGGAGGCACTGAACGGACTGTTGTCCGTGTCAATCAGCGGTTTGCGGCAGGCGGCGGAGGATTGCTGCAAGCTTATAAAAAATGCCGAACAAAAACTTGATGAACTCACAAAAACAGCAAGCGAATACCTTGAACTGGTTAAAGCAGACGGTAACAGACTGGAAAAAAGCGTTCAAAAATGTGTGGAGTCAATGCGGATCCTCCGCGAAAACATACGCAACGTACTGAACGGAAACGGCGGGAATATTGAAGATGTTTCCGAAAATGCGGAACGTGATGCTGAAAATCAAGCAGGCGGAATGGCCGCAAAGTGCAGAAATTTCGGCGATGTTTCCGGTGACTACGGTATAGGCGGAATTATCGGTAATCTTTCAAAAGAACTTCCATCCGACTTGGAGGAGATAGACATTCCGTCAATCGATGATGTTCTTTTCACCGATACGACCCTTTTTATCAGGGCAACCGTTTTCATGTGTTCAAATGATGCGGTGATTTCGGCAAAGTATGATAATGCAGGGGGAATTCTCGGTTACGGCAGCCGCGGCTTTTTGCTTGGCTGCGAAAGCGGCGGCAGCGTTAAGGCGGGAAGGAAATACGCAGGCGGTATTGCCGGAAGACTTTCAGGAACAATTCGTGAATGCGGCAGCATTACTGCACTCGACGGCAAAGCTTATGTCGGCGGCATTGCGGGAAGTGCGAAATCGGTGATTGACTGCGCGGCGGTACCGACAATGCTGTTTGCCGGAAAATCAAGCTTTGCCGACGGAGCCTATATCGGCGCAATTGCGGGAGAACTGACGGAGGAGTGCAGAAACAATATCTTTGCAGACACATCTAAGTTTAAGGACTCGTTCGATTCGGTGCGCGGCTTGGGCGGCATTGACGGCATAAGCTATGCAGGCATTGCGTATGCGGTGAGTCTTAACGAACTTGCCGAAAAAGCAAAAACACCGAATTTGTTCAAAAAGGTAACGGTCAAATTCAGCATAGACGGCAAAATCACAGAGGTTTTCGAGGTTCCCTGCGGCGGCAGAATCACGGATCTTCCGCAAGTCGGGAATGAACAGGGCAAGTATTGGCGGTGGGATGATTTCGGAGCGGATTGCGTAACGTTCAGTCAAACCGTGAGCGGGGAGTGGCACCGAATGATAACAACAATTGCAACAAACGAAGAGATTCCCCAAATCCTTGTTGAGGGCATTTTTGACGATGAAGCATATGTCGTTGCCGAAGATGCGGCGGAGTTTGCATTAAAAAACGGGTTTGGCGAAGGAGTTCCGACAGCGGCTTTCCGCATTTGCGTTTTCGGCGCGGAGGCCGGCGAAAGCACGTACATCGTGCGCTGTCTCTCGGAAGAGGATTGCAGGCTGAGTGTGTTGACCGATGCCGGTTGGACTGAGCGCGAATTCAAACGTGACGGTAAATACATTGTGTTTGAGCTGAACAACAATGGTATTTTTGCCATTGAAAAAGTCATAAAAAAAGACCGTACGCCCTATATCATGATCGTATGCGGTGCGATTATACTGACTGCGGCCTTTGCGGCGATTATTGCGGTGAAACGCAGGCGCGGCAAAAACAAGGCGGAGTGAAGCAGAGTCAACCGAGTGAACGTTTCGGAATGGGCGGCGACAACGGCAGTAAAAAATGCCGAATGCCTTTTGAAAGGAAAAGAATGATAAAATACATCGAAAAGACACCGATAACCCAAGGTTGGTCGGATGATTATAAGTATTTTGCATTGGGTGCCGACGGCAAAAAGTACCTTTTGCGCGTTACCCCGGGAAGGATAAACCCCGATTTTATAACTCTGTTTGAAGCACAGAAGAAATGCGCATCGATAATTAGTGCGGCCGAAAACATTCCGATGCAGCAAGTTCCGATGAGCATACCGATCGAGTGCGGTAAGCTTGATGATATCCATGCTTTTTGTGATGATATTCGACAGCACACCGAAGGAACATATGCTGTTTATGCCTGGGCGGACGGCGGCGCGGCCGAACCCGCTGTTGCAGTGATGCCCGCTGCAGAACAGTACGCTTTCGGACTGAGGGCAGGCAGAGTTTTGAAATACATACACGAAGTTCCGGCTCCGGACGATGTACAGAACTGGGAGAAACGCATTAATGTATCCATAGAGAACAAGTTAAGGCTTTGCCGTGAATGCAGCATCAAAAATGATGTTGCAGATTCCTTTGTCGAATATATCAAGGCGAATCGGCATCTGCTGAAAAACAGGCCGCAGACTTTTCGCCACGGGGATTATCATATCGGCAATTTTCTTGTAAACGATTCAGGCGAACTTATCGTTATAGATTTTAATCGCTCGGATTTCGGCGATCCGTGGCAGGAATTCAATCGCCTTGTGTGGAGCGCACACCTTTCACCGTATTTTGCATCCGGAATTGTGAACGGCTATTTTGATAATGCCGTGCCGCCGGAATTCTGGAAACTGCTCGCACTGTATACATGCATAAACGGGATTGCATCCGTGCCGTGGGCAGTTAGATTCGGAGAGGAAGAAATTCAGGTTATGCTCCGTCAGACCCGTGAGGTTTATGAATGGTACAACGGTATGACGAATGAGATACCGTCATGGTACATCGGCGTTCCCGAGCTTTGGGATGCATACACGGAAACAGGTGAGCGCACCGGGCAGCTCCTGATACGCGGGGAGCCGATACCGGAAGGGTTATACCACATTGTTGTTGAAGTTTTGGCAGTGCATCAGGACGGTTCGGTTCTTTTGACACGGCGAGATTACAATAAAGGCGGTTATCCCGGGCTTTGGGAAAGCAGTGCGGGCGGATAATGAAGAATTCACAAAAAAACAACTCGAAAGAGTACGTCCCGCTTCTGATTAAGGGTATGCGTGAAACGGTTGGAAGGCTGTTCGGAGAAAATGCGGCAGAATAAAATGTTTAAAGGTCGGGAAATGATTCAATATTAAACATGCCGAGTCCCTGTGAGTTTTTTGAACCGAGACCTGCGTCATAAAGAAAGTTGATAAGCTTGCCGTTGCCGCGCAAAACATAGCTGCCGCCGTATGAAACGATGGTGGATCTTTTAAACCTTGAAACGATGCGATGATTCTGAATTAACTCCGCCGGAGGAAGGGCAGGTTCAAAGGAAAAATTCGTCGGTGCGGGCGTGTTGAAATAGCTCTGCCATTTTCTGAGCGCATTGTTGACCACAGCAGTATAGAACAGAGGTTCATCGGGGGCTATAAAGCGGCGATAACCGCTTTTCTCGGTTTCAAAAACCGTAATAGGCGACAGCATTGAGATTTTTGCACAGCAGGTATTGGGTGAATAATCTTCAATGCGGCTGTCCAGAATTTCAAGTGTGTTTTCAAACAACTTGATTTGGCTGCTCGGACACAGCACCGAACCGAGTTGATACACGAAATTCGGATCAACGCTGCGAACCTCAAAATGCACGGTATCCTTAAAGATGATTTCACGTTCGCTGTGCATGAACGGTCCCGAAAGACGGCCGAAAGTAAAAAGCTTATAATTGCGCGCGCCGCAAGAATATCCGCTGTTGTGTACATAATTTGAATAATGCGGATTGCTTGCAAGAGCATGATAGAGCATTCCCTGCAAGGCGTATCGGTGCGACAGCGGCAAACGGACATGCCGAGCGCTGAATGTCAAATGTAACTGCATAGTTGTCCCTTTCTGAGTTTTTAAAGAATAAACAAGAACGGTTCCCGATAAAATACCGCACTCGGTGATTATCCGAAAACGAAATAAACCAATGCCTGCTGTATAGTTTTAACCGGTCTTTTTGCGGAACGGCTGTTCATGAAATATATAACCCGCATTGCCGCGATCAGACAATGTGAAGTTGATTGCATTATGTCGACCGAACTGCGGTTCCGCACATCATAAGCTGTTGCATTTTTGCCCGCTGCGGGCAGCTTAGAAGTCGTATTATCTGTTTCGCACACTCATTATATCATAACGAAATGCGATTGCAACACCGTCATGTATAAAAAAACTGCCTCTTATGCTTTTTGGCTTCAATACAGTTACTGAGCGTAATAAAACAAAAAACCGAGGTTGTGCAAGGTTCAAAATGAAAACGGCGGCTCGGTTGAGATGTTGTCAGATGAAACAGAATTGCGGCATACGGAGCGGTGCTGTCGGGTTAACCACAGATATGTATCAAAAAAAGTGCGGCTCAAATGGGTACAAAATTTGACAAATGCGGCGCAGCGGGCTATAATAGATATGTTTACAGTGGGAAGTATACATGATGCTTCCAATACCCGCTGAACAATGGGAGAATCAATACGATGGAAACAAACCGAAAGCGTCGCCGCGGCGACCGCAAGGACGCGTACCTTTTGAGAGATCTTGATGCAATGCACAAATTTATTCCGTATCTGCTTCCGAACAGGTGCGATAATGAGGCAGTGATGAGCGAGCTTATCGACCTTACCGCCGTGAATGAATACGTTGCAAAAAAGAATGCATCAAATCCCGCATTCAGGTACACTTTGTTTCATGTGCTCTGCGCTGCTATTGCAAAAACCGTAACCCTGCGCCCAAGGTTGAATTGCTTTGTTGCGGGACATCGGGTTTACGAGCGCAAGGCATTGAGTGTCTCCTTTGTTGTTAAAAAGCGTTTCGAGGATAATTCCTATGAAGCACTTGCGATTGTAGACATTGACAGGCAGGGGCAGCCGCCGGTTGATCAGATTCACGATAAAGTTGAAAAATTCGTAACTTCCGTGCGCAAGCACGACAAGACGGACGGCACGACCGACGCAATGGAAACGTTGACAAAAATGCCGCGCTTTCTTCTTCGAATCGTGGTCGGCATTCTGATGTGGCTGGATTATCACGGTTGGGTTCCGACATGGCTTACAAAGGATGACCCATACAATTCATCCGTTTTTATAAGCAATCTCGGAAGCATCAAGATGCATGCGAGCTATCATCACCTGACGAACTGGGGCACTAATTCTTTATTTGCTATTATTGATGAAAAACATTTGCACCCGTTCTTCAACGCTGACGGAAGCTATGAAATGCGTGAGGCGCTGAGGCTCGGGCTGACTGTTGATGAACGCATTGCGGACGGCGTTTATTTTGCAAAAAGTGTAACGCTGCTGAAAAAACTGCTCAGCGAGCCGGAATTGCTTGATCTGCCGATTCAGACTCCTGTTGAGTTCTGAACAAACGCAAACAACAACGGAACAACGGCACAGCGGTCGGACAATGACGCAAAACAGAAAATGCGCGCATTGTCCTCCGTGTGTTGCTGCGTATTTCGATTTTTCCCAAAAATCGAAAGGAATAATATGCAAAACAATCAAATGAACCCGTTGGAACAGGGCGCACCGTGGCTGGCAAATTACGGTGACGTTCCTTTTCACCTTGAGTATCCGAATGTGAGCATTGCGGATGCGGTGTTGAAGACGGCAGAAAAGGAAAAGGATTTTCCTGCAATTTCCTTCATGGGCAAAACATTCAGCTACACCGTTCTTGTTGAAAAAATCAATCAAGCAGCTGCCGGATTTGTAGCTCTCGGCGTAAAAAAAGGTGATATGATCACAATTTGCATGCCGAACGTTCCGCAGGCGGTGTTCTGCATGTACGCACTCAATCGAATCGGTGCGGTCGCAAGCATGATTCATCCGCTTTCGGCTGTCAGCGAAATAATTTACTACCTTAGGGAAGTAAAAAGTGACTATTTGCTGACGCTCGACCAGTTCTATTCAAAAGTTGCGGAGGTTGAAAAAACATATCCTATCAAAAAGGTTATCATAACTTCTGCGGCTGATGAGCTCGGCGCCGTCAAGTCCGCTGCATTCAAGCTGATGAATGCAAAAAAGAACAAAGTCAACAAGGCGGATGCTTCCGTTATCTTCTGGAAAGATTTTATCGGGAACGGAAAAAAAGTCGATCTTGCAAAATATATCGTTCATATGCCGGCGAATGAAACGGCTGTCATACTGTTTTCGGGCGGAACAACGGGTGTCACAAAGGGCATTCAGCTCAGCGGAATGAACTTTAATGCTCTCGGACTGCAAACCGCGGCTATGTGCAACAGCGTTGTGCGTCATGCAAGAATGCTGGCGGCAATGCCGATTTTCCACGGTTTCGGACTCGGCGTCTGCATACACACGATGCTTGAAGTCGGCGGAACAAGCATTCTTGTTCCTCAGTTCAATGTTAAGAAATATGCAGAGCTCATCAAAAAGGAAAAGCCCAATTATATCGCGGGTGTACCGACCCTGTTTGAAGCGATAACGCGCAATCCTTATCTTGACGGCGAGAAACTCGACTACCTGCGCGGCGTATTCTCGGGCGGTGATTCGCTTTCGGTTGAATTGAAACGCAGATTCGATGCATTCCTTGAAGCGCACGGTGCAACAGTTCATGTTCGTGAGGGCTACGGAACGACCGAATGCGTTACCGCAAGCTGTCTTACGCCTTACAATCAGGAGCGTGAGGGCAGCATCGGCCTGCCTTATCCCGACACATACTATCAGATTTGCGCTGTCGGCACAAACGATGAAGTTCCTTACGGCGAACTGGGCGAAATCTGCCTTCGCGGACCTTCCGTAATGAAAGGTTATCTCAACCACAAGGAAGAGAATGCAAACACATTGCGCACGCATTCGGACGGCCATGTGTGGCTGCATACGGGCGACCTCGGCAGCATGGATAAGGACGGATTCATCTATTTCAAACAGCGCATTAAGCGAATGATTGTTACGAGCGGATACAACGTTTATCCGTCCCAGCTTGAAAACATCATAGACGGACACGATGCCGTTCAGATGAGCTGCGTCATTGGCGTAAAAGATCCGTACAAGATGGAAAAAGTGCTTGCATACGTTGTCCTGAGGGACGGGTTCGAGCCCTCTGAGGAGCTGCGGCAGGATATTCTGAACTATTGCAAAAAGCATATTGCAAAATACGCAATGCCGTATACTATCGAATTCCGTTCGGAATTGCCGAAGACTCTTGTCGGCAAGATTGCATACACGGTGCTTGAAAAGGAAGCCAATGCGGATCTTGCAAAGGAACTCGTAAGTTGATTTGAATAACAAGCGGCTCTGCTGCGGGCAGGTTCAAAATTGAACCTGCCCGAGGCAGAGTTTTTTTGAAAACCGAGAGCGTCCACGTTCCGAGGATACGGGCATTGCGTCACAAATATGTGTAATAAACTTGCACGAAATTGACTCTGCCGCAGATTTTTTGTTGAAAATGTGGATTCTTTTCGTTATTTTGCAAAAGACTGTATACAAGGACATGAAAGTGTGATAACATATAAACGCAAGAAAATTGTGTAATCGGCAAACGGAGTAAACCTTGATAAGTAACCTTTTGCGGAGAAAGTTCACAGATTCGGGCTTAAACCCATAAAGAGAGTATCCGGGTGTACTTGAAAAACTTCAGAACCAATCAAAGCACTCATGAAAGTGCGGCATTGCATCGGGTTTTGTTTTGCAGAGTCAATACCAAACGAAAAATCGAAAGGAAACGTGAAACATGATTTGTCCAAATTGCGGTAAAGAGGCGGCTGACGGGGCATTATTCTGCACAGGGTGCGGCGGAAGACTCGATAATCTGCCTAAACAGGAAAAAATGACTGCTTCTGAGAACAGTAATAATGATGACTCATCCGTAATGGATGCGGTTTTCACATCGGATGCAGCGGACGGAACGCATGAAACAAATTCAAGGAATACCGTTGCAGAAAACAGTGACGTCGCCGGCGCAGACGAAAACAGCGGCGAACGAATGAGTGCGGCAAACGATGATAATCTCAAAGCGCAGCCCGCAAACGAAATTTCGACAGAAAAGGATAAAAATGCTGCACCTTGCGAGTCTGCAGCAGCGGTTCAGCCGCCGGTGAAACCGTTAAGTACATGGAGCTTTATTTGGCGCAAGCTCCTGTTCATGATTCCGATTGTGAATATAGTTGTGCTGTTCGTTTTTGCATTTGCGGAGGGCATCAACAAAAACAGTCGTTCGTACGCGCGTGCCGCGCTTATCGGTCTGCTTACAGCGGCGGTGCTTTTTGCAGCTGCGGCAGTGCTGTGTTACCTTTACACAGATGAAATTATCGGATGGGTTCGCTCTTTGGTGGAGAAACTCATGAGCATGGCAGCGTGACGGAAACAGTTCCGAACGGAAAATCAAACCGTTCTGTGCGAAATCGGTCCCAAGCTGCATTGTTCAAAAATTGATGGCGTCGGTTTTTTCTTGACAAACGAAAAAAAACGGCTATAATTATACTTGCATCAGGTGAACGGCAGTGCATTCCGTTAACCGAGAGTATGCTTGGATGACTGCCGCAGTTCGAATTGCTGAAGTACGGAAGTCATGTGCAAATCATGTTAATAATGCTACCGGCTTTGAAGCGGATATACAAACACTCCGAGGCATAAGAGAACCGTCGGTATGGTGCGAGACGGTGCAAGGGGTTTGTTGCTCACCGCAGAGCTTTTGCCGCGAGGCAGGGGAGACATGTTTCAATATTAAAAGCTTTCCTGCATTAGCTTCAAACGCAAGCCCGCGTTAAGGGCATTGAGCGGTTTTGCTGCGCATATTCAGTGTGCGGCAAAGCAACCGGAGTGGTACCGCGTGGGCAGATTATCGTGTGTTTCCCTCGTCTTCGGATCGGCAGTCAATGCCGCATTCGAGCGGGGGTTTTTTTATGAATTGAATTCGAAACAACACCAAGAAGGAGAATAAAAATCTATGAGTGAACGTTATGAACATTTGCCAATCGAAAGAAAATGGCAAAAAATATGGGATGATACGCATTGCTTTGAAGCAAAAGACGACTTTACAAAGCCGAAATATTATGCTCTAATTGAATTTCCGTTTCCCAGCGGAGCAGGGCTGCATGTCGGTCATCCGCGCAGCAACACAGCGTTGGATATTATTTCAAGAAAACGCCGCATGGAAGGCTACAATGTCCTTTTCCCGATCGGTTATGACAGCTTCGGTCTGCCGACGGAGAATTATGCAATAAAAACCGGCGAACACCCCGCAAAGGTAACTGAGCGCAATATGCGCGTTTTTCACAATCAGCTGAAAATGCTTGGATTTTCGTTTGATTACTCGCGTGAAATCTATACGTCCGATCCTGCATACTATCGTTGGACGCAGTGGATTTTCCTGAAACTTTTCGAAAAGGGCCTTGCATATAAAGCGGAGCTTCCTATCAATTTCTGCCCTTCCTGCAAGGTTGGTCTTGCGAATGAGGAAGTCGTTGACGGCAACTGCGAACGCTGCGGTTCGCCCGTTGTGCGAAAGGTTCGTTCTCAGTGGATGCTGCGCATAACGGAATATGCAGACAGGCTGATTGACGACCTTGATACCGTTGATTTTATCGACAGAGTGAAATCATCGCAAAAAAACTGGATCGGCCGCAGCATCGGTGCGGAAGTAACTTTCAAAATTGAAGGGTATCCCGAAGGACTGCGCATATTCACCACTCGCCCGGATACGCTGTTCGGTGCAACATATATGGTAGTTGCACCCGAGCATCCGATCGTGAACGCAATGGCTGATAAGATTACAAATATGGAGGCCGTTAACGCTTATCGTGAACAGGCGGCGCACAAGAGCGATTTCGAGCGCAGCGAGCTTGCAAAGGAAAAAACAGGCGTGCCGCTTGAAGGCATCACTGCAATTAACCCTGCAACAGGCAATCCGATTCCCGTATGGATTTCGGATTATGTCCTCATGGGTTACGGAACGGGCGCAATTATGGCTGTTCCCGCACACGACACGAGGGATTATGCCTTTGCAAAGAAGATGGGACTGCCGATAGTTGAAGTTGTGTCGGGCGGAAACATTGAAAATGAGGCATTTACGGACTGCGAAAACGGTATCTTAGTAAATTCCGGCTTCCTGAACGGAATGCAGGTTGCGGACGCAAAGAACGCAATGATTCATTGGCTTGAAGAAGAGGGCATCGGAAAGAAAAAGACGAATTTCAAGCTCCGCGATTGGCTGTTCAGCCGTCAGCGTTACTGGGGAGAACCGATACCCCTGGTTCACTGCGATCATTGCGGTTGGGTTCCCGTGCCGGAGGATGAACTTCCGCTCAAATTGCCCGAACTTGATGACTTCCGTCCGGCTGAAGACGGTTCATCCGCGCTTGCAAGGGCGACAGAGTGGATCCATACCACCTGCCCGAAATGCGGTGCACCTGCTGAACGCGAGATAGACACAATGCCCAATTGGGCGGGTTCAAGTTGGTATTATATACGTTATTGCGATCCGCATAACGATACCGCAATCGCGGATAAAGCAAAGCTCGATTACTGGCTGCCCGTGGATTGGTACAACGGCGGAATGGAGCATACAACGCTGCATCTGCTGTACTCAAGATTCTGGCATAAATTCCTGTATGATATCGGCGTTGTAAGCTGCCCGGAACCTTATATGAAGCGCACCAGCCACGGAATGATTCTTGCCGAGGACGGAAGAAAAATGAGCAAATCTTTCGGCAATGTTATCAATCCCGATGACCTTGTGAATGAATACGGTGCAGATACCGTGCGCATGTATGAGATGTTCATAGGCGCATTTGACCAAACGATTCCGTGGAGCACGGCGGGTGTTAAGGGCTGCCGCAGATTCCTTGAGCGTGTGTGGCGTTTGCAGGATATGCTCACGGAAGGCGAGGGCATTCGCAGGGAGCTTGCTCCGGCAGTCCACGGCTGCATCAAAAAGGTAAGTGAAGATTACGAACGTATGAAGTTCAACACCGCGATTGCGGCGATGATGAGCCTTGTAAACGATATTTACGCAAAGGGCGATGTCACTCGTGATGAGCTGCACACACTGCTTGTGTTGATGAATCCCGTTGCGCCGCATATCACGGAGGAAATGAACAGCGTCATCGGATTCGACAAGCCGATTTATGAAACTGAGTGGCCGAAGTTCGATGAGGCAGCTCTCGTAAAGGATGAAATGGAAATTGCTGTTCAGATCAACGGCAAGGTTCGTGCAAAGATGAGCATACCTGTCGGCATGGAAACGGAAGCTTTGCGCAAACTTGTGCTTGAAAATGAAGAAGTTCTGCCGTGGGTCGAGGGCAAGAATATTGTGAAATTCATTGCCGTTCGCAACATCGTGAACATCGTTGTAAAATAATTAATCAGGAGGCAGCGTACATGAACGAAAATGCTGAAAACACCTGCGCAACGGCTGCATCGCGCGAAGCAATGGAAAAAGTTTGCCGGTTTTTGAAGGAGACAGGGACATACTACCTTGCAACAGCGGACGGCGAGCAGCCGAGAGTGCGTCCGTTCGGCACGATTCATATCTTTGACGGCAAACTGTATATTCAAACGGGCAGAGCGAAGGATGTTTCAAAACAGCTTGCAGCGAATCCCAAGTTTGAACTTTGTGCGTTTAAAGCAGAAACGGGTGAATGGCTTAGGCTGAGCGGGGAACTTGTTGAAGATAACAGGGTTGAAGCACGCAGGTCAATGCTGGATGCTTATCCGTCGCTTCGTGCAATGTACGATGAAAACGACGGAAACACACAGGCTCTTTACATCAAAAATGTAAGGGCAGTGTTCAGCTCGTTCACAAATGAACCGTTGAAAGTCGAATTCTGATTTGAAACATATTGCGATGAAATTGTTTCGCAAGGCTGAAAACTGTTGATTGATTAAAAGCCCGCCGCACGGAATAACATTGACTGCGGCGGGCTTTTGCATAATTGTTTGAATCTGAAAGATGCATACGGTTTTAACTTTATAGACGAACAGCGATAATTCAGCTTTCGGGGATATATTCAAGCCCGGTCCAAAGCTTAAAAGCCAGTTTCCCCTGATGAAAGAGCATTCGCTCTCCGCCGAAGGCGGTCAAGCCCAAGTGTACGGCATCCTGCACGAGCTTTGTGCCGTTTGTTCGATAGACCATGTCTGCAATAATGCAAGAGGGCTTAAGACAATTCAAAAATGAGGTCTCTTCATAATCGGAACAGTCGCTGTTCATGCTATGCATACCGATAGGAGTTGCGTTAATCAGAATGTCGGCAGAAGAAAGAAGACGGGATTCTGTTTCAGCATGTTTAATTGCGGAAAGCATGTCAATTCCGTTCTTCTTATCACGGGTAACGAATCTGATTTCGGCTCCGGCACGAAGGAGCGCAGCGGCTGCGCCGCTTGCCGCGCCGCCGTGTCCGAGAATGACAACTTGCGCACCGCTCAGCCCGGCTCCGGTTTCCCTGAGCGCGTTTATCAAACCGTCGCCGTCGGTATTGTGTCCGACTAAGGTGCTTCCGTTATTGCTTATTGTAACGATGTTTACCGAGCCGCATTCGGCGGCAGTTTTATCAATCCCGTCAAGCAGTGGAATAATTGCCTTTTTATACGGCATTGTAACGGCAAATCCGCTCAGTGAACGCTCAGACACGATTGAGCGTATGCGGCATAATTCCGATTCTGCTACGCGGATTTTCAAAAAAACGGCATTGATGCCGAATTGTCCGAACATGGGCGCGTATATTTCCGGGGAACGACTGTGTTCAATCGGATCTCCTATGACGGCATAGACCGCCGTACCGTGCTCGGCAGCTTCCGGCAGAGCTCGGCATGTATTCGGGTGAAGTTTGTTCAAGTTCTTTTTCATGCTTTTGATTATACCATAACGCAGCGAATTGTGCTATAATGTTGCTAACAATACGAAAGGCACAAAAAAATGAAACTTGTTGTTATTAACGGTCCAAACCTGAATTTGACAGGGATGCGCTCTCCGAATGTATACGGAACGGATACACTTGAGACGATTACGGAAGAATTGAATGGCTATGTCATATCCTGCGGTTCGGAACTTGCAGCGTTCCAATCCAATCACGAGGGTGATATCATCGATGCAATACATGCCGCAATGAACGAGTTTGACGGAATCATAATCAATCCGGGAGCATACACGCATTATTCCTATGCAATCCGCGACGCAATAGAGGCGGTCGGACTGCCGACTGTGGAGGTTCATTTGAGCGATATTCATGCCCGTGAGCCTTTTCGTGCCGTCAGCGTTATTGAACCTGTCTGCATTGCGCAGATATGCGGAATGGGAAAGCAGGGCTATATCGAAGCGGCAAAACTTCTGCTTTCAAGGGCAATGAACTGAAATCTGGGCCTGAACAGAGCAGATTTCAATTATGTATTCACCGTTTCTGGAATATAAAAAAAGAAAGGCAACGACTTGCGGCTGCCCTTCTTTTTTGTTGTTCAATGTACGCAAATCAAATTCGACAAATCAGGCCCAGTCGGCGGGGACAAACAGGCGCGTGTAGTCGCGCACGGCGTATCTGTCGGTCATGCAGGCGATATAATCCGCTGCAATGCGGTTGGGGCCGTCCTCGTCAATATACTTTGTGAACTCCGGCGGCAGCTCGCTGACATGTTTGAGATAATGATAATACAGCCGTTCGATAACACCTTCCGCCTTGCCTTCCTCGGCTTTTGCGGCGGAATCATAATACAGGTTATCAAAAAGAAATTGGCGGAGCTTCTCAAATTCGGAGCTGATTTCGCCGCTCATTTCAACATGATTCTTGCCGCTGCTTGTTTGAAGAATGTCAAGAACGAGGGTGTTTATCCGTTCGCCGTGGGTTGCGCCTATGGCTTCAATACAGCTTTTGGGAAGAATATCGTTTGACAGGAGCCCTGCGCGAACGGCATCGTCTATATCGTGATTAACATAGGCAATTCTGTCGGCAAGGCTCACAACAACACCTTCAAGCGTTGAAGGATGCCCGCTCTTTTTATGATTCAGAATCCCGTCGCGAACTTCAAAAGTCAAGTTGAGTCCTTTGCCGTTTTCAAGCTTTTCAACGATGCGAAGACTTTGCTTATTGTGTTCAAAGCCGCCGGGAACGATTCTGTTCAAGACGCTTTCGCCGGAATGGCCGAAAGGCGTATGCCCGAGGTCGTGCCCCATGGCTATGGCTTCGGTCAAATCCTCATTGAGCAAAAGTCCGCGGGCAATCGTTCTGGCGATTTGAGCAACCTCCAATGTGTGCGTAAGCCGCGTTCTGTAATGGTCACCGACGGGTGAAAGGAACACCTGCGTTTTATGCTTAAGGCGGCGGAAACTCTTGCAATGAATTATCCTGTCGCGATCACGTACAAATGCGGTGCGAACAGGGCAGGGGTCAATGGGATATTCCCGACCGCGTGTTTCTGCACTCAATGCTGCATAGGGCGAAAGCGTTTGACGTTCCCGCTCTTCAATTATACGTCTGTAGTCCGGCATTGCTTCCTCCTAACCGAAAAATGAACCCGTTAAGTGTGTATGCAATTCGAATCAGAGAACACGGAAAATACGCCTGAACAGATCCTTTTTCGGAAGGAATTCAAGGTCACTGTTGCTGAACGGACGAAGCAGGATCATAAGTCCTCCGTATACTGCCACGCCGACGCAGAGCGAGGCAAGCGTTGCAAGCGTCGGATGCCCGAGCTTTGAACCGAGAGTGTACACAGCGAAGACGGCGAAGCCCATGACAATGCTTGAAAACAGAGGTTTTGCGAATGTATCCGTATAGCTTATGTTCATTCGTGTTTTTCGGATTACGTAAACAGTATCGGCAATTCCTGCAACCGCATAGCAGAGCACGGTGGACAATGCAGCCCCGAGAATGCCCATGCTTGTGAATTGCATAAGAATCACCATGCTGACCACTTTAACAATGCCGCCGAGAGCAAGGAAATAGACCGGAACGCGCGGCTTGCCGAGACCCTGTATTATGCCGGTGAGAGTTTGAACAAGTGAAAGGAAAAGAACCCCGACGGCAGCGATATACATAACCTGCTGAGCCTGGATGAACCTGTCCTGATTGTTGCGGACAGCCGAATAAAGCAAGGACATTATCGGACCGCCGAGAATGAACAGTCCTGCTGCGCACGGTGCACCGATAAACATGGCAAGCTTGATGCCCGTTCTGCTTGCGGCGTTAACAATGCGCTTTTCCTTGCGCGTAACGGCTTGGGAGATTGCGGGAACGAGGCTCATTGAAAGCGAAAGTGTCAACACGGCCGGCATGTTGATAAGCGGAGTGACGTAGCTGCGGAGAACAGTGTATGCAACACGCGCATTTTCGTTTGCGATTTCTTCCGCAATACCCATTGCAATATCGTGCTTTTCAAGAAAATTGATGATGAACACGGAGTCGGCAATTCCCGTAACAGGCATTATTGATGCGCCAATGGTTATCGGAATTGCAATTGCAAGCAAACGCTTGATGATTGAGCCGCGAAGCCCGCTTTTTGCGCCTTTTGTTGAAACGCAGACGGGAAGAGAGCGATTGCGAATGCGAGCATCATAATAAAACTTGATGACAGCAAGCGCAACAAGCTCTGAAACGCTGACGCCTATCAATGCTCCCATTGCCGCCAACTCAGGGGCATCGGGGCGTGTTTTGACGAATAAAAACGCAAGGCCGAACCCGAATATGAGTTTGATGAGCTGCTCAACAATCTGACTGATTGCCGTTCCGGTCATGCACTGCATTCCCTGCAGATATCCTCGGTAGGCACACATGACGGAAACAAAGAGCAGTGCAGGCGACAATGCCATAAGGGAATACCTTGCCGGTGCTGCACCGGAAAGGTTTGCGATCGGTGATGAAAGAACAAACAGAAGAACGGCAGTGACAATTCCGATTACAAAAAGCAAGCGCAACGCTGCACGGAATACACGTTTTGCTCCGACGATATCGCCCAGTGCTATTCGTTCGGAAACAAGCTTGGAAATTGCTGTCGGAAGTCCCGCAGAGGATATGACGAGCAGCCAGGAATAATAAGGATAAGCGACCTCGTAATATGCCATGCCGCTTTCGCCGACAATGTTTGCAAGCGGAATTCTGTACACCGCCCCAATGATTTTGACCAAAAGCCCCGCAATGCCGAGAATTGCAGCTCCCTGCACGAAACCGGCATTTACTGCGGATTTAGTTTGTTTTTTCATGTTAAAAATCCTTTAACCAGCATCAACCGTCCCAAAGGCGGCTGTTGATAAAAATATTATAGCACAAAACGGTGCAATATGCCAACACTCCGCGGCAAAGGTCTTAAAATGCTTACACAGGCTTTACAAACATCAGCGATGCTTCTTTACGCCTGAACGCTTATCGGATGTTTTAACCGTTTTTTTGCCTTGAACTCCGCTGTTCTGCCCGATGCTGCGGCTCTGTTCAGGGAAACCGAAACGGGTATTCTGCCGCGCATCTTTTCGTTTGATTGCCGAATGTTCCGTCGCTCCATACTGCGAACGGTGATTGCTTTTTGTCGCAGAGGAAGAGCCTCCGCTGTGTGCCGGGCTTTGATGCACATCCGGCACGAGACAGTTCCTGCCGCTGCCGATGAGATCATCCCTGTCTGCAAGCCTGAGAGCTTTTCGGACGAGAGGCCGATTCTTTGGAATGAAGAACTGCATGAGGGCGCGCTGCATTGCTTTTTCCTCGGGCGAAACGGGAACATAAACCGGCTTCATAGTTCGCGGGTCAAGTCCCGTATAGAACATGCAGGTGGAAAGAGTGCCGGGAGTGGGATAAAAATCCTGAACCTGCTCCGGACGCTGCCCGCTCGCCTTCAGGTATTCTGCAAGTGCGATTGCAGAGTTCAAAGTGCTGCCCGGATGGCTTGACATGAAGTACGGAACAATGTATTGGTTCATTCCGAGAGCATCATTAAGCTGCTTATATCTTCGAACAAAGCGTTGGTACAGTTCACCGCCGGGCTTGCCCATCATCTCAAGCACGTGATCATCGATATGCTCGGGCGCAACCTTAAGCTGTCCGCTTATATGATATTTAATAAGCTCCTTAAAAAATGTTTCATCTTTATCGTACATCAGGTAATCGTAACGAATACCTGAACGGATGAACACACGCTTCACACCGTCCAGTCTGCGGAGCTTGCGCAGAAGTTCAACGTAATCCGTATGGCTGACTTCAACGTTTTTGCAAGGTGAATATCCCAAACAGGTTCGGTCTTTACATACACCCTTCGTAAGCTGTTTTTTACATGCAGGCTGACGAAAATTCGCCGTTGGCCCTCCGACATCGTGAATATAGCCCTTGAATTCGGGCATTTTGGTCATAAGCTTGGCTTCGGCAATCAGCGATTCGTGGCTTCGGGATTGAATGACGCGTCCCTGGTGGAAAGTAAGCGCACAAAACGCACATTGGCCGTAGCAGCCGCGGCAGCTGACAAGGGAAAAGCGAACCTCATCCAAAGCGGGAATATGCTCGGTGTAGGAAGGATGGGGAAGGCGTGTATAAGGAAGATCGTAAACAGCATCCAACTCGTTACGTGAAAGCGGCATGGCGGGTGAGTTCACAACAACAAATCCGCTCCCGTGCGGCTGAACAAGCGTTGCGCCGCTTATCGCATCCTGTTCACGGTATTGCGTCATAAACGCAGCACAGTAGGCTTTTTTATCGTTTGATACTTTTTCGAAGCTGTCAATAAGCGTGTACTCATACACGCGCGAGAGGTTATCCGCCCAATATGCAGTTCCCTTAACATAGGTAATATCCCGTGCAGCAATGCCGCCGTCCAAAGCCTCCGCAATGTCGATAATCTGGCGTTCACCCATGCCGTAAATCAACAAATCCGCACCTGAGGATACAAGAACGGAAGGTAAAACACGGTTGTCCCAATAATCGTAATGAGCAAAGCGGCGGAGGCTCGCTTCAATGCCGCCGATAACGATAGGAATATCTCTGTAGATATTACGGATACATTTACAGTAAACATTAACGGCACGGTCGGGCCGCTTCCCGCGCTTGCCGCCGGGCGTGTAGGCGTCTTCGCTTCGCGGTTTCTTTGCACTCGTGTAATGATTCACCATGGAATCCATGTTCCCGGAATTCACAAGAAAGCCAAGCCTGGGTTTGCCGAAAACTTTGAACGATTCAGCACTTTTCCAATTGGGCTGAGCAATTATTCCGACAGAATAACCGTGTGAAAGGAGAACTCTTCCGATTATCGCTGTTCCGAACGACGGATGATCAATGTAAGCATCCCCCGTAACAAGAACAAAGTCGGGAACATCCTTTCCGACCTGCTCAAAAAGCTCCGCTTTGGACATCGGAAGCGACTGTTTTTTATCACATTCGCTTCTTTCGGAAAATCCGTCATAGGAGTTGTCCGAATTATAAATTTTATATGAGCTGCAAAAACTTTTGTCGGCATATGCAGCATCGGCGCGGTTCTCATTGCGCTTCTGATTGCTGCTTCGTTTTCCGCGAGGAATGTTTCGGTTGATACCGGCAACGGTTTTTTTCTCCGTTTTTTGATCTATCGGCTGCATTTTTGCTCCTTTTATCCCATTGCGCTCTTAGCTTGCGGATGAAACCCGCTCTACGGCGGTGGGTTTGTGAACATATTATAAAGGAAACGCGAATAAAGCGCAAGAAGAACGCACCAGAGCTCCGAACGGTTATGATTTACCCTGCCCGACGGCATACAGTGCGGGATGCATGGGGTACTCGGTCTTATCGATCGGAACCCTGCGAATTATTTCACCATTCAGAGAGTAAACACGAAAGCTTTGATATGTGCTGCCTGCAATGGCCTTTCTTTTCAGAACACATTCGCCGGGTTCAAGTGCTGAATCAAGAACGAACTGAGGCTCGGAAGGCGGAGTTGAAGATGTAAGTTCCGAAACGGTGTCCACTCTGTCGAAATCCGATGGAAAAGGACAGCCGTATATTTCACAACACAAAGTTTTTTGCGATTCATCAACCCACATAAAAACGTAAATATCGGAATCGGTGTTGTTACGGAAAACAAAGTCCTTGTCTTTGCCGCTCAGTGCTGCATCCAACCCGCCGCCGATATAACGCACCTTGCGCGTGTGCCCGCTTCTTGCAATGATTTCAAGATCGCTGCGCAGAACTGCATTGTACAGCGTTGTGCTGACTTGGCAGATTCCACCGCCGTACTCCTGCCGTGTTTCAGCCCCTCCGTTTGCAAATGCGGTTGCGGGCAGCCAACCGTTTTCCCTGCTTCGCACTCCGAGAGAATCGTTGCACGAGAAGGTTTGCCCGGCAGGAACAATGCTTCCGTCAATAAGAAGTGCGCCCTTTGTGATATTATGAACGCGATTCTCGGAACATAAGGAACCGGCGGCAAAAGATGTTGAAAAGCTTGCCCGCAGCTCAGGCATTTCGGGTATTTTATCGGTGCATAAAACCGTATGCAGAGGCAGCGAGAAACGGGTTTCACCGCTGCATATTTGTTTGACGGCGGCATCACGGTCGATTTGACAGCCGTTGACGGGTGCCGTAAGGCAGAAACGTGCATTCTTTTTCAACACGGGCAGCTCAGAACAGCCTGCGGCGGAGTGAGTCAGGATTTGTGCGGGAACCGGTGTTTTCTCTGCAATTTTTGCGACCGAATCAATACTGTTTCGGAGCTTTATGTCATCAACGGGCTTGATTGCAGCCGTATACTGTCCCGCCCCGCACTCAAGTGCTTTTGACATAACGGCCTCCAAATCGTCTTTCAACGTCAGATCCGTTCCGTTGATGATACAGATTGAACTGTCGTTTTGCTGAAATTCAATTTCTATGTGATATTCGGATTTTGCTCGTTCGAGCTTGGGAGAGAGCAGGGTGCGCACGGCGTCTTTTGTCATGTTCGAAACGTCGACAGAATTAATATATGTTCCGCTTGAGAATAACGCCGTCTCGAAAGTCGGATCATCGCCGGGAATAATCGCATCTGCATTTGCTCCCTGCTTGATGTCATCGGAATTTTGACCGCTGCAGCAGGAAAAAACAAGCAGGAATAAGAGCGCCGCTGTGCTGAGCAAAATTGCGGCACAGGCCTTTATTGCGGGGAAACGTTCATCCATGAAAAATTATTGCCTCCGAAAGTACACATTTTTGTTATTAGGTTGTTCCATTTCGGCTCAAAATATGATATAATTGAGTGATGAAGGAACAGAACGAGATTTCAACAGAATATATGCTCGATGCGCTGGATGAAGCCCGCACTGCCGCGGCGGCGGGTGAAGTTCCTGTAGGTGCATGCGTTGTTTGCGGCGGAGAAATCATATCCCGCGCACACAACCTTGTCGAAACACGCAGCGATGCATCCGCGCATGCAGAATTGCTTGCGCTCAGCGCAGCAGCAAAAAAACTTGGCACTCGCCGCCTGAACGACTGCATACTTTACGTTACGCTTGAACCCTGCGCAATGTGCATGGGTGCGATAATGAATTTTCGCATTGCGGCGGTTGTCTTCGGTGCGTTTGACCCCGAGGCCGGATGCTGTGTTTCAAGGTGCGAACTGTCGTGCGGGATGACGAATATCAATATTCCGTACGTTGGGGGCATTCGAGAAGAAGAGTGCCGAAATTTACTGACAGCTTTTTTCAGGAATAAGCGTTAAAAATCGAATGCTTCCGAATCTGGAGCATGATGAACGGCATTGTGTCCGCCGACGAAAACTGATTTGTTTTGGCGGAAAACCATCACTGCATTATCAATGAAACAAATGCGGCTCATCCGCGTTTGAATAAAAAACGGAGGAAATCCATGAAGAAAACCTTGACAAAGCTTGTCGCGATGCTTATGGTCGCGGCAATGGCGTTTTCTTTCGTCGGCTTCATGCCGAGGGAGGCAAACGCAGCTCCGGTGAGCATACTTGAAAATGACTCGCCGGCACGCACGCGTAGCAGCGAACCTGCCGCCGAACCCGATGAGATCGTTCCGATCATCGTAAAGCTGAAGGATGCACCGGTTCTTGCAAAGACCGATGTATCGAATGAGCGTTCCGCAGAAATGTCAAAAGCGCTTGCTGCAAAGCAGGACAAGCTTTTTGCGGCAATCAACAAGAAGCTCGTTAAGGGCGGAAATCTCGAAATTTCATATCACTACACGCTTCTGTTCAACGGTTTTTCGTTCCGCGGAGAGTATCGTCTCATTGAAGAGATTAAAAAGCTCAACGGCGTTGAGGATTGCTATCGCGCAGCCGAATATGAGCTTCCCGAGGACGCAAAGCCCGACGGAAACCCCACAAAGCTCAGCACTTCCGTGGGCTTCATAAACGCGGATGACATGTGGGCCTTGGGCTACACCGGACAGGGACAGACGATCGCGGTTATTGACACCGGAATCAAAGTTAATCACACGAATTTTGCAACCGCACCGCAGGATCCGCATTTCGATGCGGCAGGAATTCAAAGCGTGCTCAACCGCTACGATCTCTGTGCGGAGGAACGCTATAACGGCACTCTGACCGGCGCAACGCTGTACCACAGCGCAAAGCTTCCGTTCACATTTAACTATTATGCCGGCAACACGGATGTAAGTCACGCAAATGCAGGCAGTGATCACGGCACGCATGTAAGTTCAATTGCTGCCGGCTGCGACAGTTCGTCACGCGGTGTTGCATATAATGCACAGATCATATCCATGCAGGTTTTCCAGAACGGCGGTGCGGCGTGGACCGAGATCCTTGCGGCACTTGAAGACTGCGCTTGGCTTGAAGTTGATGCACTCAATATGAGTCTCGGCTCGGACAACGGCTTCACTCAGGGTGAGGCAGATATGGAAGAAGTTTTTGCTCTTCTTACCGCACACGGCGTGAATTGCGCAGTTGCGGCGGGCAACAGCGGCACTGCGGGTTCGGGCAATAATTACGGCAGCAAACAGCCCACATTCAACATGGACAACGGCGTTGTTGCAAGCCCCAGCACCCTCGGCGGTTCTCTTTCAGTTGCAGCAAGCAGCAACAGCTCTTCGGCGACTCCCACAAGCTACAGCTCCTGGGGCACGACGGCCGACCTCAGCATCAAACCTGAAATCATGGCTCCCGGCGACAACATTCGTGCGGCAACGGATTCTCAGTACTCCTACAGCAACTACGGCACAAAGAGCGGCACGAGCATGGCCTCTCCGCATATTGCGGGCAGCATGGTTCTTGTCAATCAGTACGTCAACACAGCGTTCCCGTCCCTTTCCGAACAGGCACGCATGGAGATGGTAAACACCCTGCTTATGAGCACTGCTGTTCCCAGCAAGTCCGGAAACACTCCGTATTCTCCTCGTTGGCAGGGCGCAGGCCAAGCGAACCTCACTGCTGCAATCAACACAAAGGCTTATATTGAGGTTGAAGGCAGTCTCCGTCCGAAAATCGAACTCGGTGATGACGACAATCGTACCGGTATTTTCAATTTCAGCTTTGATATTGTAAACTTCGGCAGCACTGCAAAGACCTATACTCCCACTGTTTACGTTCTGACTGAAAACACCGGCACGGTATCCATCGGAGGACAGTCATATTACACTATGGCGGGCTCTGCTTCGAACATCACTAACAACGTGAATGTTACCGTTCCTCAGTCCGTGACCGTTCCCGCGAACGGCAGAACAACAGTGAACGTTACCGTTAATGTAAGCGGTTATGCCGCAACGCTGAACGAAAAGTTCCCCAACGGTGCATATATAGAGGGCTTTGTTACTCTTGCAGGCGATGTGAACCTTTCGGTTCCCTATCTCGGATTCTACGGCGATTGGGAAAAGGCAAGCGTTCTTGACAGAGATTTCTATTATGACGAATATCTCGGAAACGGCGATCCTATTCCCGCTGAATGGGGCATCAACACCGCCGGTTCTTCCATCGGCGGCGAAAACTATATCGCATTCGGTGAAAATCCTTTTACCGACACTGAAAACTTCCTGCTTGACCGCGCAAGCATAAGCCCCAACGGCGACGGCAAGATGGATGCGGTTGACACGGCATACAACTATCTGCTCCGCAACTGCGAATACTTTGAGTATTCAATCGTGAACGCACAGACCAACGAAGAATATTACAACCTTCAGGTGCCGTGGGCACGCAAGTGCAGTGAGAAGAGCTGGTATACTGATATCGAACCTCTCGGAACGTACGAAGAAGAGCTTCCCGACTGGGACGGCAGCAACCTGCCTAACGGAACAACCGTAAAACTCAGGATGACAGCTTACATGCATTCCTATGATGAATTCAACCCTTCCGCAAATGAATGCGCTTATTGGGAAATCCCGATAACCGTTGATACACAGGAACCCGAAGTTGTTTACTGGAACATGCAGAACGGTCAGCTTATGCTGTATGTAAGCGATAACCATTATGTATCCTATGTCGGCATCTATTCGGACAGTGCCTGCACAAACCTTATCACCTCTGCTGCCGTTGAAGAAACGACCCGCGGAGCACTCACCATGCTTGAGTTTGACGTCGGCAATCGCACAACGGTTTATGCAAAGGTGGGCGACTATGCATACAACATCAGCACTGCACAGATTACCGAAGGTGAAGGCGGTTCTCTTGAACCTGTCGAGCTTCAGGGAATAAGCTTTGCGGAACAGGAAATTGAGACTTATCAGGGTTTCGGCGCTGCACTGAATATCGTTCGTGAACCTGCAAATGCAAACAATTATGAAGTTGTTTGGACAAGCGCGAACGAAAACATTGCAACCGTCCGCGGCGGCATGACAAAAGCAACCGTAACCGGCGTTGCAGAAGGTACAACAACCGTTACCGCAACTGCGACTGATAAGGACACGGGTGCGTCATTTACCGCAACGATTTCCGTAACCGTCAACTATTACCCGAACCTTAACGATGCACTTAACGTGCAGGGCGGCAATCTGAACTTTGTCTCGACCGGAACGTATGCATGGCAGATTGATATGACGACTTTCAGCGCACGGCTTGCCGGCGCAAGCACCAACAGCGGCGTAGGCAACAGTCAGTCCGCCGTCACAATGGATACGGTTCACCTTTCCGCCGGTGATAAGCTCACTTTTGCATGGGCAGTCAGCAGCGAAGCGAATTATGATAAGCTCAAGTTCTATGTAAACGGCAACGTCGTTGAAAACATCTCCGGCGAAACCACAATATGGAACCGTTATGAGTACACTGCTCCTTCCGACGGCAACTACATATTCAAATGGTCCTACGAAAAGGACGGTTCCGTCAATAAGGGACAGGACAAAGGCTGGGTTGACGATATCTCCATTACGTACGTAAACCCGCCGTACACTCTCGGCGATGTTGACAACGACGGCAGAATAACCATTTCCGATGCGCTTATGACAATGCGTTATGCAATGGGAACGGCTGCGCTGACCGATACTCAGATCCTTGCGGCGGACTTTGACGGTAACGGCACGGTTTCAATCACCGATGCGACCATGATTCTTCGCGCAGCAATGATTGCCGATTGACTCAGATAAAATGCATTAAAGGTTAGATTCCGATTCTCTGCCAAAATTAATGCATGACACGCCTGCTCCTTTTGCACAGAGCGTGCATGGGGGGCAGGCATTTCGATGCGTTTACATAAAATTTATGAAAAAAAGGATTCACTGACGAAAAGAGACAGGACGTTAATAACATGAAAATTGCACTTGCTTCTCAACCGACGCTTGATGATTCAATAGCACTGAATGTTAATCGTATTGAAAAGGCACTTGCCTCACTCCGAAAAAAAGTTGACCTTGTTGCGTTCGGAGAAAGTTATCTTCAGGGCTTTAACAGCTTGAAATGGAATTTCGAAAGGGATAGAACAGTTGCTGTAAGCGTTGATTCACAGCCGATAAAGATGCTGCGGTACACAGCAAAAAAATACTCCGTTGCGGTTTCGTTCGGTTATTACGAACTCTGCGGTGAAGCAATTTACAGCTCGTATATGTTCATCGGAAAGGCCGGAGAAATCGTTAACAATTTCCGTCGCGTTTCAAAAGGATGGAAGGAGTACGATATTACCGATGAGCACTATAAGGAGGGCGATGGTTTCAAAACATTTACATATATGGGTAAACGAATCGCCCTTGCCGTTTGCGGGGACTTATGGTACGAGGAAAACATTGAACAGATAAACAAAGAAAAATTTGATTTTTTGCTTTATCCCGTATATGTAACATACAACACGGAAATGTGGCGCACAAAACTTGTTGATGAGTATGCCGAGCAGGCAAAAAAGATTCCGCGTCCCGTTTTCCTTGTGAACAGCATATGCGATGCTGACAATACGCGCGGCGGATGTTATGCTTTCCTTAACGGCAAAACCGTGTGTGAAGTGCCGATGGGACAGGATGGCTATCTGCTGGTGCGCGTGTGACGGGGGTACTGCCATAAATGGATGATTTTCAAATTTTACGCCCGCATCATGTGTTTTGCATTCTGAATTATCGGCAAAGCGGATACAGCGAGGAATTTGTTGAGAATATGACCGCCATTGTCGAGAACCTTCGCGCAGATACGAAAATTGAAATCGTTTCAACGAGCGATGCCGTCTGCAAGGCATGCCCAAACCGAACGGAGCCGACGCCGGGGGATGATGTGTGCTGCCGGTGCGCGGACAAGGTCAGGCGATATGACGCGGAAGCAATGAAGCTTCTCGGTATTGAAACGGGCATGGTGCTGAAATGGGAAACATTGTCAAAAAAAGCCGTGGAGCTTATGACGGATGCAGCTCTTTTTAATGCGGTCTGCGGGGACTGCGAATGGCACGGAATCTGCCACGAAAACAACCTGCACGGGCGGGAGCCTGCGATTGACGGTTAAAAAAGCTCCGGTTAATGTTTTGTTCAAAAGCTCATTAATGCTTATAGCATAACAAAAAGAATGCTTCGGAAAAGCCGGAGCATTCTTTTTATGCTGCGAACAAAAACGCACCGCATTTCAAAAACCACGTTGGAAGAAGAAATGCGGCGCGCTGCGGATTCCGCGGGATAAACCCGGGGAGCCGACTTAAGTCTTAATTATTTACGGATGCTTGCAGCACCTGCTTCGATTGCTTCTTCATTGAGGGGGATGAGTGCAGCTTTCTTCTCGCCCAGTTTATAGAGCAGTGCATCAAGAACACTCTTGGTCTGAACAGCCTTGGTTGCTTCAAGGTACGCACCGAGCATTGCCATGTTTGCAACTTTGGGGTTGTTGAGCTTGTCTGCAATTTCGTTGCAGGGCACGTAGTAAACATCGATATCGGTGCGGGTTGCCTTTTTGTCGATGATGGAGCTGTTGATGAACAGCTTGCCGCCGGGAAGAACATTCTGCTCGAATTTGTCGAGAGAGGGGCGGTTCATCGCGATAACGCAGTCGCACTTGTTGATAACGGGGGACGCAACGGGTTCATCGGAAACAACAACGGAGCAGTTTGCGGTACCGCCGCGCATTTCAGGGCCGTAGGAGGGAAGCCAGCTGACATTTTTGCCCTCATACATGCCGGCATACGCAAGGAGCTGACCGATGAGCAAAACGCCCTGACCGCCGAAGCCTGCGAAAATATTAGTCCAAAGCATAACTTATACCTCCTTGGTGATGTCTTTCTTAACGCCGAGAGGATAATAGGGGATCATGTTCTTTTCGAGCCATTCCATAGATTCTACGGGACTCATACCCCAGTTTGTGGGGCAGTTGGACAGAACCTCTATAAGGCTGAAGCCCTTGCCTGCGAGCTGGCATTCAAAAGCGTTCTTGATAGCCTTCTTGGCGCGGACGATGTTAGCGGGGGAGTTGACGGCAACGCGCTCAATGTATGCGCTGCCTTCAATGGTTGCGAGCATTTCCGCAATGCGGATGGGGCTGCCGCAATGATCCTTATCACGGCCGTAGGGGCTGGTTGTGGTCTTTTGTCCGACAAGAGTCGTGGGAGCCATCTGACCGCCGGTCATGCCGTAAATTGCATTGTTAATGAAGATCGTGGTGATCTTTTCGCCGCGGTGTGCAGCGTGAACGATTTCAGCCGTGCCGATGGAAGCAAGGTCGCCGTCACCCTGATATGTGAAAACAACATTGTTGGGGTTGGTGCGCTTAACACCGGTTGCAGCGGCGGGCGCTCTTCCGTGTGCTGCCTCAATGGAGTCGAGGTTGAAATATTTATATCCGAATACTGCGCAGCCGACGGGAACGATTGCGATTGTGCGATCCTGAATGCCGAGCTCGTCAACAACTTCTGCAACGAGCCTGTGAACGATACCATGACCGCAGCCGGGGCAATAATGAAGCACCGCGTCGGTCAGGATAGGGGTTTTCTTAAATACGGTCTGCATAATTAAGCCTCCCTTGATTTCATGATATATTCTGCAATTTCTTCGGCTGTCGGCGTGTAGCTGCCGGGTTTGCCGTAGAACTCAACGGGCTTGGTGCCGTTTACGGTCAGCTTGACATCTTCAAGCATCTGACCTGCACTGATTTCAACAGCGATTGCTTTCTTTACGCTGTCCTGAGCCATTGCTTTCGCAAGCTGCTTCTCGGGGAAGGGCCATGCGGTGATCGGGCGGAACAGACCGACTTTAACGCCCTGCTTTGCGCAAAGACCGATTGCGGCTTTGCAAATGCGGGCAACGGTGCCGTATGCGCAAACGATAATTTCCGCACCTTCGGTGTTGTAAAGCTCAGCGCGGGATTCATTTTCACGAATGTGCTGATACCTTGCCTGAAGCCTGTCGTTCAGCTCCTGAAGCTCTTCAACTTCAATGTAGAGAGAGTTGACGATTGCACGGGGACGATTGCTTGCGGGACTCCAACCGGTTGCTGCCCAGTCCTTTGCGGGAAGCTCGCGGGTTTCCTTCTTCTCGTGGAACTCAACGGGTTCCATGATCTGACCGATGATACCGTCGGCAAGGATCATAACGGGAGTGCGGTAGATGTCTGCAAGGTCGAATGCATCCTGCATGAGATCAACGGTTTCCTGAACGGAAGCGGGAGCGAGAACGATGGGATGGTAATCGCCGTGTCCGCCGCCGCGGGTTGCCTGGAAATAGTCGCCCTGGGAGGGCTGAATGGAACCCAAGCCGGGGCCGCCGCGAACCATGTTAACAACAACACAGGGAAGCTCTGCGCCTGCAAGATAGGTCATGCCCTCCTGCTTAAGGCTGATTCCGGGGCTGGAGGAGCTTGTCATGCACCTTGCACCGGCAGCTGCTGCGCCGTAGACCATGTTGATTGCAGCAACTTCGCTCTCTGCCTGGAGGAAGCAGCCGCCCACCTGAGGAAGGCGACGCGCCATGTATTCGGGAATATCGTTCTGGGGAGTGATGGGATAACCGAAGAAGTAGTGGCAGCCTGCCTGAATAGCAGCTTCTGCAACAGCTTCGCAGCCCTTCATCAATTTCTTTGCCATGTTCTTTTCCTCCTACTCTTTTTCAATGGTGATAACTGCATCGGGGCAGGTGCGTGCGCAGCTTGCGCAGGCAACACATGCTTCGGGGTCAGTCATCATTGCGGGGTGATAACCCTTTTCGTTGAGCTTTTGTTTTGCAAGCTCAAGAAGTTTCTTGGGACATGCACGCACACAGAGGCCGCAGCCCTTGCAGCGATTCTCATCAATGGTTAGTTTGACCATAAGTGAACCTCCTTGAATTTAAAGGACGGGGTGAGCCGTCATTCGGTTATGAATACTATTATAGCACTAATGTCATGAATGACAAATACCTGAACGCAATATATATTTTATTTTGGACGTTTTTATCGAAAAAAGAGCCTCTTTTTTGTGTTTTGGTTCCAAAACAGGGGAAAAGACCCTGTTCGGCGACTCCGAGGTGCGCTTTTGAAGCAAAGACCGCCCTGCCGAAAAAACAACAAAAGCAGCAGGGCGGTACCGACGATGAAAATGCAGGAAGGAAAAAACCTGCAAAGGAACATTGCAAACGTTATCCATGCCGATAATACAGAGGCATGAACGGAAAACATGACAGAACCATGCGTAGAGCCTATCTTGAGTCAAACCGACTTGGATGTTTGGATTAAGTCAGGCGTTGGGTGTAAGTGCGGCAAAGTCAGATCCGTAGCCTGCAACTGCCGAAAGACCATTTCCGGATGTGAGCAGCAGCGGACGAATCGTTGCAATGAAACTCTCCGGACTTAAGGGCTCCTTTTCGTTGAGCCAATACTCAAATGCGCTTGCAAGCATTCGGGAAAGAAACTTTGCGGAGTTTCGGGTACATCCGGGCGAACTTGCCGCAAGTGCTGCGCATATGCTCTCAAGCGTTGCCGTGAAATAATCATAAAAAGAATTCTGTCCGCGAATGAGCAGTGCATTTCGATAGAATGCTTTGCAGCCGTACATATAACGGCTCATGTCGGAAAGCAGATCCCAATCAGAAACATAATGCTTTTGGGATGCGGGCAGGATGAACTCGGTATAGAACACGTTGTTGACAAGGTCGAACTTGTCTTTATAGTGATAATAGAAACTTTTGCGGTTTATATGGCAGAGGTCGCAAATATCGTTCACGCGAATTGAGCGGAACGACTGAGTGGACATCAGCTGCTTGATTGCAGAAATCAGCTGCCGTCTTGTGTTGCCGGATATCGATCGTTCTGCGGACATTGGTTATTCTCCCTTCTCTTTTTATGGTTGTATTATACAGAATCCTTTCATAAAAAACATCAATTTCGGTTAAAAAAACTAAAATAGATTATATATCACAGTACGCTTAAAGAAAAGACCGCCTTGAGCGGCGGTTCTGTAAAAAATAACCGGAAAATTTGTGCATCGTTATTCAAGGTTAATGCAGCGGTTAAAATAATGCATTGCAATTTGGTTGCTGCTGAGCAAACGAGAGCATCAACCGACGTTGGAAGGCGAATTTTCCGAATGAATATTATCGCTCAACGGTTCGGTTTGAATTTGCTCGCCGCTTTGCGCTTTGTTTATGCGATTCTCGCGGCGGCGAGCCAAAACAAAACCTACGATGCCAAATATTATCATTGCGATGCTGATCCACTGCGAAGTTGACAGGCCAAGGAAAATTCCGCGGATCTCATCTGCGCGGAAATACTCAAGGCAGAAACGTTCAATGCCGTACAGAATGGCATAAAGGAACAGAACACTCCCTGCCTTCAACCGTTTGCGTGTGTATATGAGCAGAATAACAAACACCAGGATATTACATGCGGATTCGACAAGCTGAATCGGAAAAACAGGAACACCGACAGGTGCACCGCCGATCGGATTGCGGTAGCATACGGAAATCGGAGTGTCAACTATTCGCCCGTAACAGCATCCGGCAAGGAAACAGCCGATTCGCCCAATGGCGTGTGCAAGCGGAATTGCGGGAACAATAACAGCCGCGTATTCATAGAAGCTGGCTTTTTTTGCGTGCAGATATATCCAACCGGAAAGTACGCCGACGATGAGCCCTCCGTAGAACACCAATCCGCCGCTTTTGAAAACACTGAAGCTGCCGTCAACAATGCTTCCCCAGATTTCACTGAGGGAATAAGTAACAAAAATGTAAAGCAGATATGAACCGGCAAGGCCGCATGTGATCGTTATTATTGCAAGCGTCAGCAGCGCATCGGTGTCAAGTCCGGCTTTGTTTGTTCGATGGTATGCAATAAGAATGGCTGCAATGAATGCCAATGCCATCATCAATCCGTAACTCGGAATACTCAGCCCGAAAAGGTTTATATAAGGATACATCTTTTGCCTCCAAAGATTTTTTGCTGTGCTGCGGCTTGTGCCTTTGACCGACAGAATCTGAAACGGACGCAGTATGACCGGTATTATCGGTTGAATTGCACTGCCGCTGCATTTGCACTATAATCTTATACTAATTTGTGCTTTGTGTCAATATGTCTGCATGGCGACATCCGACAGTTATGCTGAATGAAAACCGAATTCCTAAAAATATACCGAAACATTTTTGAACAAGTTTGTATATTCGAGCATTTTCGGGCGGTTTTTTGCCTCGAAAAAGGGGTTGAATGATATATAGCGCTCGCGGAAGAGTTTCGAAATTGCCTTTAAAACGTCTGGAAGTAATCTCAAATATGCGATTATACTGCAATTACTGCGTGTTAAAAAGTTTGTCAACCCCTTGCTTGTAATAGTCATCTTTTACCATGCACTTCACAAAATCACCTAACATGGCTATA
>OGHJ01000526.1_pt1 | contig 56993 bp, 69 predicted proteins | sample 1571351 | NCBI WGS metagenome assembly OGHJ01 (sample SAMEA2582037, study PRJEB24529) | metagenome | biome: Human gut stool | place: China | collected 2011 | reverse complement strand
CTGCCGCTCCTGCCGCTCCTGCCGCTCCTGCCGCTCCGGTCGTACCGCAAGCCCCAGTTATCCCAGCGCAACAAGTGGTACAAGCACCTGCTGCCCCAGCCGCTCCTGCCGAAGCTGCTGCGAACTTCTTGAGTGGTAATACCGCTATCCCAGCGCAACCATCCGCAGAGGCCGTAGCCCAACTGGTACAACAGTCCGCAGCAATTATTCAAGGCCGCTAACCCAACAGGGGGGGGCGCAAGCCCCCTACTTAGATAAGGAAACATACCATGTCTGAAAAACAACATCTGCTCGCCCCACTGACCGACAGCCGTGAGCCAGCCCGCTTCACGCAGGTCGAAGCCAAGACCTACGAATGTATTATTGACGACGAACTCCCCGAATGGCAACGCGAGTTCTCGAAGTGGACGTGGTACACCCAAGCCCCTATGAGCGTTTGGAATCAGCACGTCGGCGTATCACAACAAGTGGCTACCAAAATTATCCACGGTGGTCGTGTTCGCCTCGAAGCTGAAACCATCGAAGCCATCAAAAAAGTTACTGCCGCGCTTACCCACTTGTTTAACAACGGTGTTTTGCCGTGTTCCGACCGTAAGGCTTTTGCCGGTATTTTGAAAGTTGGTCTCGATGCGATAGACTGGCAGAATTTTTACGCTTGGTATCAAGCGCAACAGCAACAAACACAGCAGATTGTAGAGGGCGCATAACCGCCCTCGCGGTAGGAGCGGAAAATGTACCACCAGTTTTTACAAACAGTTGTCAGCCCTAACGGTTGGAACTGCATTACGGAAATCCACCCGCGTCAGGACGACCCCAGCCGGACGTGGGCGCGTAATAACCCGATACAGTTCGGCAATGCCGAAGCCACAGACCAGTTCATTCAAGGCTTGCAGCAACGCGCCGTCGAGACGTACTTCGGCTTGGCGAGCTACGCGCAAGTACCGGCAGATGGTAAAGGCTTCCGCGCACAGACCAACGTGTTGGCATTGCGCTCCTTTTGGTTGGATATTGATGCAGGTGCTGCCAAGTACGCCAAGCATGGTGACACTGTGTACCCCACGCAGTCAGCGGCACTAGAAGCGTTGAACGACGAGATAGCCAAAGGCGTTCTCCCGAAACCAACCTATGTGGTATCAAGCGGCGAGGGGCTTCATGTGTACTGGTGTGCCACCGAGGACATCGCCCCTGCCGAGTGGCTGCCTGCTGCGGACAAGCTGGGTCAGTATTGCAAGACGGTTGGTCTGCGTGTCGATAGCTCCCGCACGACGGATACGGCGAGCGTACTGAGACCGGTTGGTACGGTGCATTTTAAGTCGGGTAATACCGTTACCGTCGCCAGCGTGGGGAATCTGTTTACCAAACAGCAACTGCTGTCGCAGTTCTCCGCGCTTCCTGTTGCGAACACACTGCGTGGTATGCAACAGTCGTACAACCCGCTTGCCGGTCTCGGTGCGCCGCCTATGGCTATGCCAGCCGGTGTGCAATCGTCAATGGACGGCTTCGCAGAATACAAGCCAGCCAGCTTTGGTAAGATTATCGACAGGCAGAAGTACGAGCGCACCGGCTGCGCCCAGTTGTTGTGGGCGTATGAGAACCAGCAGGACGCTGACGAGCCGACATGGTTCGGCGCGTTGTCCGTAGCGCAGTTCTGCGTGACAGACCGAGACGAGTGGGTACACAAGCTAAGTCATCTGCACCCAAGCTACACGCGCGGCGAGACGGAGGCGAAAGCAGCACAAGCCAAAGGACCGCGCAGTTGCGCCAGCTTCGAGGCAAACAAGCCCGACTTGTGCAAAGGTTGTCCGCACTATGGCAAGATTACCAACCCTATCGTATTGGGCTACGAGCCGCAGAACCGTCCGACCATCGTCATCACGCCGGTCAGTTCCGACCATACGCAGACTGACACGTTCCTTGTGCCGGAGTTGCCGTGGGGATTCTATCGCGGACAGAACGGCGGCGTGTACACCGACATACCCAAGGTCGGTCCTGATGGTAAGAAGTCTAAGGACGAGATGGTTGCGTTCGAGGTTTGCCGCCAAGACACCTACATCTTCGAGCGCGTCCGCGACGGCAGCAACAAGCAGTTGTACCTGTGTCGTTACCATTCCCCGCACGACGGGGTGGTGGAGTTCCAACTGGACAACACCAACATCAACTCGCAAAAAGAGTTCAAAGATACCATCACAGGCGCAGGTTTGCCGATTGATGGTTCAGAACAATGGAAACAACTTATGAGCTTCTTCAACCGTTCCCGCACCAAGATGATTAATTCGCGTGCGGCTGTGACAGCAGTATCGCAGATGGGTTGGCAGGAAAACGGCAAGGACTTCGTACTCGGCGATGTGGTTATCACACGCACCGGCACACGACCAGCACCGTTGGGCGACAGGGAAGTGGCGCGTAAGCACGCTAAGGCGTTCAAACCGTCCATGACCGGCGATGCCGCCGATGCCCAACTGAGCCTGTGGCGTTCTATCCTTGCAGAGATGTACGGTAGCAAGCAGGCAGTTGCCAACCAGTTCGTTATCGCTTCCGCGTTGGGCGCACCGTTCAGTGCGAAGTATGCGCTGGAGAGCCACGCCGGTGGTATTATCAGTTTAAGCTCCTCCGGCTCTGGTCGTGGTAAGACGTTTACCTGTCAGACTGCGTTGCGTGTGTTTGGCGACCCGTCGGCGGTTACGTTCAGTAGCAAAGACGGTACGACCATTGCAGGCTTGATGACCAACTTGGGTTATCTGAACAGTCTGCCGCTGTTGCGCGACGAAGTAACCGAGATGACACCTGAAGAAATCGTGAATATGGTTTACGACAGTACACGTCTCGGCGACAAAGAACGCGCACAAGGCAGCGACAACGACATCCGAGGCAACCGCAACACATGGCGCACGTTCTTCTATGCCACCGCCAACACCAGCCTGTATGATATGGTATCGCAGGGGCGCGACGTAGCCGACGGTCCTACCCGCCGCGTTACGGAAATCAATATCCCCGAACTGGAGTATCTGCGCGACAGCGACCATGCCCGACGGCTTGCACAACAACTGCATACCATCAAAGGTGTGGCAGGCTACCGCCTTATCGAGTGGCTCGTGAACAATGACGAGGCCGCGCGACAGCTATGGGACAACGTGTTGTCGTACTTCATCAAGCAGCACAACGTGACGAACGAGGAACGCTACTGGGTCAACCACTTGGTATCAGGATGCGTTGGGGCTATTATCGGCGACCAGCTTGGTCTATTGCCTTTCGAGCCGTTAGCCATCATCGCTTACGCCGGAGAGCTGCTGGGACAGTTACGCGCCCGTGTGGGCTACCGTGTGTTAGACCAGCAGGACTACTTGGCGCAGTTTTTCGTGGACAACGCCGACCACACGCTTGTGATAGGAGCGGCGATGGAGGACGACTTCACACTGACAGTAGCCGAGATGCCGCGCAAGAGCGTGTACATCCGCACAGAGCCTGCCAATGGTATGGTCTATATCAACCCGTGGCTTATCAAGTCGTGGTGCGCCCAACGCCGTGTCGTGTTGGCGGACTTCGAGTACCAGCTCATTAAGCGTGGCGGTAAGCCTAAGCAAGAGAAACGTATGTTGGCGAACACCGCCCATGCAGTAACCACTGACCCGCAGAAAGTGTGGGCAGTACCCATAACCACAGGAGAATCGTAATGACACTTATCGTGTACAAAAACGGCGAGCTTGCAGCAGACAACGGTTGCACTCGCAATGATAGTCGTGAGCCTTCCAACAAGATTCGTATCTTGCGCGACGTAAACCGTACTTTTACCATCGGGTATAGTGGCAACCTTGATGCCATCGAACGCCACTGGCGTGAGGTGCAGAAGCGTATCGCGACGCACACGCCGTTCCTCGACGACTACCCGAATATGAATACCGCCGGTATTGCAGTGATAGCTCCTGACGAGCCTACCGAGGACGACCCAATCCGTGTGTTCACGTTCAACTGTTTCGACCAGAACACAGGCAACGGCGTGTGGGTGCTTGAGAATGCCAACATGGTATGTGAGGGTGCGGACTTCGCCACCTGCTCTGCACTGGCTATCGACCACGTTGCCCCACATATGTCGGCGGCGCAAATCGTTAAGAACGTCGCGGAGGTCAACTCCTCCGTCGATACCCGCTTCGGCGTGAGCCGTGTGGCTGTCATCAATCCAGAGGGTCTGTTACCGAACACTGTGTATAAGGTTTAACCATGAACAAATTTACCACCTCTATCGTCCGCTTGGACTACGAAGAGCCTGTGGCTCTGACCGATGTGCTGCGTATCTCTGCCGATGACCCTTTGATTAAAGATTTCGCCGGTGTCTGTGGTATCACACACGGCGTGGTGCAATCCAACCAGTATGGTATCCGTTTGCGTGTCGGCAAGCACGTCTTACCAAAAGGCGCAGTGATGGCGGAAATCGAACGCCTGCAAGCCGAGGACACTAATGAGACACCTTTCCGCGAGCTTAAAGGGATTGCGTTGGAGAACGTCAAGGCCCGTACGCCCATCTCGTATTACCATTACAATTTTCTGTTGTTCCGTACCAAGCACCGTCCGGAAAGCGTGTACATCGCAGGCTTCGGTCTGACCGACAAGAAGATGCTTGAGTGGCTGCCACTGGCAGATGGAAAGAGCAAGCGCAGGGTGTCGTTGTTTAACTACCCTATCGCTTGTATCCTCGAAGCTGCTAAGTTCGGCGAGCCTGATATTGATGGCTACATCTTGGGCGAGCGTCGTAAGTTCGTGAACAAGGAACTGGGTGTGTCGGCAAGCGGCGTTGTCGTCAACCCTCAAGCACTGGTGACTGCGCTCGGCGAGAACACAGTATGCACTGCGGTGGACATCGAGTTGGATGTCGGCTTGGAAGTGCAGGTATGTACCAGCAGCCACACGCTGACGGTGTACTACGAGGGCGAGGAAGATTTACCACGATTCGACCTGTCCCGCGCACCTGACGACGTGTCGGCAGATATGGTAATGTACGCAGGTATTTTGGAAACCATCGTAGAGAAAATGGAAAGCCTAATATGAAAACCATTACTTTGAATCTCGTTTCCGGCGGGATGGTCGATGTAGATGTTGACGCAATCCAACACGTCCAAGCGGAAACTAAAGGCAGCACCGTCGTGGTACAGAACGAGGGCAAGCCGCCGCAGTCATACCATGTGTATGAGTCAATCAGCCGTCTGCGCTCGTTGATGAAGTAAAACAAAAGCCCCTACGACGTAGGGGCTTTTTCTATCGGGTTGAGCTTAATCAGCTTTCATCAAGTGACCCAATTTAACACCAGCGAGCGATTGTACTTCTTCGCCGCGCAGTACGTCATTCAAAGCGTCCTTAGTCAACAGTTCAGCCAACGGAGCGTCAACAGTAGTGTCGTCAGACAACTTCAGTTTCAAAGTCTTGGTGGCAGCTTCATACTCAGCACCAGCCAAGTGTACGTCCACGGTAGGCGCAGCAGGAGTGGCTACGAACAAACCCTCGTCAGTCGCTTGGATAGCGTTACCGGCAGCAGCGGATACTTTGGCAACCAGCTTGCTTTCTTCAATCGCCAAGCCTTTGCCGATGTCGTTTTCGGTTACAATTTTTACCATGATTCAATTTCCTTTTTGGTTGATTACAAGGGGTCGGATACCAACCGCTTACGCGAAGAACCCGACTAAATCCACGACGATACGCTTGCCGACAGGCAATCCGTTGGTAAAAATATCGCGGGAATTGGCATTAACCCATATCGAGCCGAATGTGTCGCCGATGTACACACCGGCTTCAATCAGACTGCGTGGTGTCGGCGCATCATCAGGCAATCGGGCAATGATACCCACACTGGTGGGCGTAATGAGTTTGCCATCGATATGTATCTTACCCATACCATCAAGCATTTGCAAGTACAAGCGGTTCGCCGCATCAGTGGTCTTACCGATGTTGTCTGCGAAACGCGAAGCGTCCGTGTACTTCAGGTTGTACTTCTTCAATTCTTTCTTCACACGCACCTTACCACGTTCGATAAGGAAGTCGCTCGTGTGCAGGTCCTCCGGTCTAATAATTTTCATAGCCTCTCCTGTTACGGCAGTCGTGTCGGGAACGGGTCGTCAGTAGTCCATGCCATAGCCTGCGGGCGCAGATTAGCAGGACCTACGTCGGGAATCCAATCGTTAGATGGTTTTCCGGTAGCCCCCTCTTTGTAGGGAGTGAACCGCATGAAGTTGGCATCTTTCACACCACCCACATAAACACCTGCAACCGGCTTGTTGGTATCGTCATCGAACAGTTGGAAGCTCAATGATACGCTTGCGCGGAAGCCCTCTGGGATACCACCTTGCCCAATCACTTCGATACGCGCAGGCTGACGGGAGTAGAATCCCTTTTCAGTCTTACCGGCATAGCCGAACAAATCAAAAGACAAACCGCCCATGAAGCAGTAAACGGTATTATTGATTCTTTGGAACTTAATGTACGCGCCGGCTTTAAGGCTCTTGGTATTCTTCACAGTAACCAGACCGGTGTCGCCATAAATCACAACCCATTTGCCGTTCACTCTTTGCCACAAGTACGCGCCTACGCCTGCACCGTCTGTTGACTGGTACATCATACCATCATGCTCAGTGCCTTTAACAACGCCATTGGTCGTCTCCGGCTTGTCAGGTCGTCCTGCGCCGATGAGCGCATTGGCAGTGTAGGCTACTTCCAGCTTACTGTCAGAATTGATAACAATCGTCTTGTTGTCAATATCCGTTGACGTAACAACTTTAGTTGTCATAGTTACTCCTATGCCCACCTAGCAATAGGTGGGCGTATCTCGTTAAACGATACCTTTGGCAGTCCACTTCACTTGGATAGCTTTGGCTTCGTTACTGTTGGCAGTACCATAGACCACCAAGACCTTATCGTCCAGTCGGGCAAATGCGAACTCGCCTGTCAGTACGGCAGGGGAAGCAGAGACGTTGATTGCTGTAACTTGGAAGTCCAGTGTTCTTGCGAATGGTAACTCTACACGTTGCACACCCTCAATCACACCGTCTCTTACCGAAGTAGCTTGTACCTCGACAACGCCGCCTACTTCTTTGAGACCATTACCGTACTCGATTTCGTAGTTGCTCTGGTCGCCTTGCGCCTTGACAGGGGAAAGCACTTGTCCGTCTGGGGTTTCGATTACTGTTTCATAACCGTTGATGAATACTACTTGTTTCATATTAACACCTTTAAACAATGTTGAATGGCACGCCGTCTATGGTAAAGCTGTTCGATGGTGTAGCATCTGCACTTACAGTAACAACAAAAGGTCGTGTACCAATTTTTACATAAGATATTTTACCATCTTGTTTTTCTACTGCATCAGTACAAGACGTTACCGTGAACGTCCGTTTGGCACCTGCTGTAATCTCTACCTTTTCAACAAGGTTGGCATTGACAGGCGTAGTCGCAATGTCAGTTTTATAACCCTCCGTCGTGAACCTGCTGGATGTAGCTACTGCATTTTGGTAGAACTCAATTTTACCGTTAGCACCAGTTCCTATTTCTACGATGTTACCGCCAACTAAACTCGAATAATTTGTAGCGTTAGTTTTTACTTCATATGTATCTACGTCTTTGTATGGTCTTCCGTCTGACGTATATTTCACTTTAACAGTTTTGGTGCGTGACGTAACCTTTACCCCGTCACTTTCCGCTACCGAAAGACTACATTCAGTCTCTGGTACTTCTGTATGCGGGCTTACTTGAAGGATAACACATACTTGCCAACGACAAGACGCACCTGCGGGGCGCATTAACACACAAAGGGCTTTAGATTTACCGGTGTATGTGAATAACTGCGTAGCCTTATCAAAGGTAAAGCTGGTATTACCATTTCTTCCGTCGAGAACATTGGCCTTCTCAAGAGCGTCAGTAGTACGCATGGCAGATGTTAACCCAACATCCCATTTGTAGTTGTGCATTAACGCCATATTCAAACTAGTAGTAAGCATACTAGGGCTAAATACCTCATATGTAGTGAGCAACTTCACGTCATCTACGTTTTCCAGCTTTAACTGCAAATTGGTCAGTGGTCGGTGCGATATGTTAAAGCGGTCCACGAACGCGCCACCACTACTAACAGTGCTAGGTAAACCTGTGAATAGGACTTTATTTGACCCTACTTCAGTGACGCGCACAAGAGGGCAGTCAACAGATGGTTTATATGTTGGGTCATCTGCTGTGACGGGCAAAGTAGAGGATAATGTGAGAGATGCTTGGTTGTTATTATCCTGTAAATCAAGCGATGTGTTTGGATTTACGGATGCGCCAAACTGTAATGCGCCAGTCGCGTTCGCAACGACTTTAAACGTCACTCTTGCCGTCCCGCCAGATTTAAGTTTCTTAATCTTATAAACGAGGTCGGAGACTTTCTCTATTTCTGCACCAGCAGATGCAAATGAGTTGAAGTCTTTAAGTGTGTAATTACCTAGCTGTGGTTTGGTAATGACCAAATCAGTCAAGTCGTTTACGGCTTCAGCCGAGTTGGTAACAGTCACAACCACATCGTAAGCGTCTCCAACTACACCAGATAGCTTATTCGCCGCCATCGACACACCGACTTCTTGGAACAAGTTTTGTACTGGCACAAGGCGTTTGCACTCGCCGTCTTGGTTCACGAGGATAGACGTTTCAGGTTTCCACGCTGCTTTAGGCAATGCGGCGATTGCGGCGCAGTCCAAACCGCCTGCTTGCGCGGGTTGCTGTTTGGCACGGAGCTTGCCGTCCTCAGTCATCTCCATTGTTGTGGTATCGTAATCGACAGTGAACTTGTTATCGACCACTTTGATACCACTGCCTTTAAGAGCCTCGGCGTTTACTTTAACCGGAGAGCTTGCCGTACCGTTGCCGGTCAAACCGTCGCCTACGGTTACAGGCAGCAGGTCGGCGATGTTTACCTCGAACGTTGAGTCGGCTTCGCCGGTGGCGGAGGTAGTGAACGTCAGTTTCTTAGCCGCAGGGTCGTACTGCACGTTGGACAAGAAGCGGTCTGCTTTACCGGCAGGCACTAAATTGGACAAGTCCACGTCATGCGTGTTGCCCGCGGTGTCAGTGAACGTCAGGATAGAACCGGCTAGTCGTGCGTCTTTGTACGCAACAGGAACTTCCGGCGCGGCTTCAAGCTCGACAGTGTGTTGACCACCGTTGGTATCAGTGAACGTCAAGGTAGTACCACTGCGTGACACGCCATTGAGCGCTACGGGCGCGGTGTACAGTTTGGACAAGTCGATGTCTTTAGTCTTACCGTTACTCATGGTAACGCGGATGCCCAAAGTGGTAGCAGCCACATCGGTCACACCGTCAAAAGACGGAATCAGGTCAGCCAAGTCGAGCGTAGTGATATTGCCTTTGTTGTCAGTGAAGTTCAGTTTAGTACCTGAACGTTCGGCAGAGACCAAGCGGTTCGGGTCTGGCAGAATCTCTGACAGGTCAATAGTGGTTTGTTTGCCGCTGGTGTCGGCGAAGTTAAGCACTGTACCGGTACGGGTAACAGATGCCAATGCTTCTTTGTCGTCGCAACAGCCGGTGTTGCAACCAAAATTTCGATGGTATCCCATAATTGCCTCCTAGTTAATTTCTTTGTTGCCCAAGCTAATCAGCTTAGGACACTCACAGCCAGTACCACCGTCTTGGTTAGTACCCTCTGTTTCGTTGGTGGTGTACGACAGATACGTTACTACCCCTGCTCCGATGCCGTAGCCCACAACCGCACCCTCACGATACACAGGCACACTATGCTCGGAAGTCGCCGCAGGATACAGCCACGCCAAGATAGAGCCGTCCTTGTCGAAATAAGGCACGTTAGCCGCAGGGTCTCGCACGTCGTTAGGGTGGTAGCCCACTGCCGCCTGCTTCGCCGTCCCACAATCGTTGGTCTCGAAAATCAACAAAGCGGTAGCATGATAATGCTCCGCAGCGACTTTAGGCAGCTTGGGTTTAGGTACTTCTGGCAAATCGACAGCCAACTCCGTCTTGTCCGACAGCGTGAGCTTCAACTTGTTGCCCTCGCGCACGAACTTAGTGACGGTGGTGTCGGTAATCTCCGCACACTGGGGAATCTTACGCTGCGCCGGCATGGGCTTGTCGTTACAGTCCAGCAGCCCGCCTTGCAGAGTACCATCTTTGAGTAGTTGGGTCACTACGTCCTGCACGATAAGGCGCAGGACAGTGGTATCAGGTCCACAACTCATGATTGCTCCTCACTATTTACAGTATCCGTAAGTCGCTGCTGCTGTACCAGACGGGTAAACACACCCAACACGCACAACAGCAGCCCGAATAATGGGCGGTATTTCTCAGGGACGTACTCGCCCAGCATGGATTGATTCTCAACGAGGTACGGATACAGACCCAGCAAGACCATAACCCAAACAGACCACATTCTATACCAGTAACGCGCACCGCGCACCAACGTAAGGTTTTTCATATCAACCCTCTAACTCGAAATGCGGACCGTCGATGAACGCCGACTTGCCTTGACGCTTACGCGCAGCCACATAGTTCTCCACCAACTTGGTAGCAGGTGCGGTCGTATCGTTCAACGCACACCAGCAGCCACCCCAACGCACACGGATACCAAGTTCCTTAGCCGCCTTACGCATCGCTTCGGCGATGGCATAGAAGTGACCCCAGTGGAACGATACCTCTTTCGTGCCGTTACCGTCGAAGTCGCCCCACGGCAACAGGTCAACCGCGTGACCGTAACCATCTGATTGCTTGATATGCTTGCTGTTCATGGTACGGCTCGCGCCGGTCTTAACCAAGTACGCCTGACGTGTCTTGGTACGCAGACCCTCATGTACACTGAAATCTTGCGTGGTATATGTGATGGCGAGTTCTACCACCTTTACCATGTTGGGGTGTACGCCCTCCAGCTTGGCGAGCGACGTTTTTCCTAGAGTGAAACCAGTCATTTGTTTCCTTTCGTATTTTGGAGTGTTTGTAAAAACTGAATCAACATCGGAACTAATTGGGGTACTAGACTGTAAACCACGTCAACGGCGTACCCCGCCGACCGTCCAACGACCACCCCGATAATCAAGGCACTCAAGGGGGCATCAGCAGGCACATAGGCACTGGCACTGGCAGCAGCCATCGCCCCTATAAGCACATCGGTAAGTCGTAGAAACCACCAGTCTTGTGACTTTGCCGCAGTACGCAGACCACCAACCAACCCCCCTAAGATAGCCAAGTTCAGCGAGGTCAGCAAATCTTTCATACTGCGTCCCCTTACGCGTACAGGCTATTCCGCAATGTCCTGCCTAATATAATCGGCGGCGAGCCAGCAAATCACGCACATGATAATGTATGCGTACAACACCTGTCTGTGTACGCCGATACTGGTAAGCCACGCCGCGCTGTAATATGTGATGATGGCAAGCCACGCCCAAAACGCAGACGAGACCATCAGTACCAAAGCCGACACCCAACGGTATTTACATTCCCCGTCGCAGAATAACCCTACCGCCTGCAACACAGAGAGGCTGGCGAGCGCATAGAGCAAGGCATCAAGATTCAGCGTTCCAGCATTATATACTATCGGTAACTTGACAATCGAGTATTCAACCTTACTAAGCGCAGCACAAGCGGATAACAGAAACATGGTATTGACCAATTCCACCGCGCGGGTAGGTGTAAAGAACACCCAGCTTGACGTATCGGTAACGGGTCGGCAGGTACACTTCTCACGAATGGAACGTTGCATATACCACCACTGCTACTAAGCCTGTTGCCACTGCGCCGATAACGACACCGCGCCAGAACGTGCAGCACCAACACCGCACACTGACTGTCTTGTTCTTGATGTCTGCCTTAGTCAGGTCGTATTGCATCTCAGTACCACGACATACAAAATCGGCGAAATCGCCTATGGGGTTGAACCCGCAAAGCAAGCGTTTGTACCACTTGACTTGTTCCATATCATGCTCCTATTTAATGCCGAGCAGGTTAAGCTCGGTAGTCGCTTCTTCCCGAATCGCCGCCTTGTTGGTACGGATAGTACGCATATCGGCACGATAATCCCGAACGTCTTGGTAACGTCCCTCAGCTTCGGCTTGCCTAATCATATCATTCAACTGCTTGTAAGAGTAGCCCATGTCGCTCTTCGCTGCTCGCATTTTCTTATCCGCCGCTGCGTAAATCCGCTGCGCTTCCGTCACGGACGGGTCGATGTCGGCGTTGAGAATGTCTAGCGTACCACCTGCGTGGCGTGTGCTGACGTGCAGCTTCTCGCCCATATTCTTCCACGCTTCTTCCGACGCGCCGTCGATATGTATAGGCTTGGTAGAGCGGAATAGCTCGCTTCCTACAATCTCGCCGATTCCCATATCGCGGTCTGCACTCGCGTCAATACCACGGGTAACGGAACGGTACAGACCGCCCAGATACCCCTGACCCAGCACGTCAATCTCGTCGCCGGTCATATCGACCGCGCCGCCGGTAGCACCATACAACATCTCGGCTATATCAGTGCCTGTGCTTGACGCACGGTGGGTGGTGCGCTCCACGTCGGCGGCGAACTGGATACGCTTGCCGTTCTCATCATAGGCGTACTCTGACTTGAGGTCGCGCCCGAAGATGTCCTTGCCCGTGGTTAATGCCACGGCGGGTTGTGCGAACGCAGGTGCGGCGAAGAACATCGCATTTGCCACGGCGTTATCAGTGTTGCCCCAGTGCTGTGCGGTGGTCATATCGACCATACCGCCTGCTTGTTCGGTTGCTGCGTCGATAATGTTGCGCTTACCCATAGCCACGCCGACGGCGTTGTCAGTCAGCAGTTTGAACCAACCCATCTCGTCAGGGATAGGGATTTGTACGTCACCCAGCTTGACAGTGCGGTTGCGGTTGGCGATTTGGTAATACTTGCTGTTGCCGAACTCGTCGTCATCTTCGCCGCCTACGTTGGCTACGGCAGCCATAAGCAGACCGATACCCAGCAGTGCCATGCTGTTGCGACCATGCTTGGTCGAGAGGATTTGCGGCAGGGTAGAGAACGTACCTTGCATGACTGCGTTGTGGAACGAGAACACATGGCGCACCATGTTATCCGCGCCGTGTTGCTGGAAGTTACTGGTCAGGTTCTTCGTGCCAAGGATAATCGCCGCAGCCTTGTCTGCGTTGACTGGGTTCTTGGCTTGGTCGAACAGGTCAACCAACTGCTCTGCCGTCACGTTGCTCGGCTGTGGACCGAAAACGTGTTCGACGTAGGCACGGAACACACCTAGGCGCATAGCGGTCTCTGGCGGGTAGGCGATGGTCTCTGCTACACGGGAGGTAATACCACGGACTTTGCTCACGCCGGTACGCAGCAGGTCGGCTTGGTGCGGCAACCTACCAGTCAGGGCATTAGTTGCAAACGCATCGGTGTTAAGGTTGTCGCCGAACTGCATACCAGCACCCAAACGCTGATATGCCAACTGCCACGGGTCAGTGTACTGACCGCGAGCCGTACCGAGGAACAGGTTGTGCTTGTCAGGCGAGAACAGGTATTTAAGCGCGTAGCCGATGGAGCGCATACCAACCGCAGGGGCTGACTTACTGTCAACGTATTGTTCGCCGATTGCACCGCTGATATTCAGGTAGCCAGTCATGATGTCGCGCATGAGACCGAACACTGGATACGCAGGGTTCAACGAGGTTTTGAACTGGTTGAAGTAGTGGTTGATACTACCAATCTTCGCCACTGCCGCGTGTGGTTGCTCTTGGCGCAACGCCTTAGCCGCAGCCTTTGACCTAGCCACGAGGCGCACTGGTGTGCCGTTGATGTAAATCAGGATACTGTCCTGCTCGCCCTTATGACTGGTTTCCCAGTCCAACACATTGTCGGGGTCGTCGAAATTATTACGCGGGGACACTGGGTCGATAACGAAATGCTTGTTCGGCATACTCATTACCATCAGTGCGAACTGCGACAATTCATTGTTGGTAAACGCAGTCTTAACCTCTGCCTCCCACACCTTAGCGGTGTTGCCCAACACGTTCTCTACCGCGCTGGCACGACCAAGCGCATGGGCCTTAGAGTAAGCACTGCTGTCGTCATCGCGCATGGTAACGAAGAAGCCGCCGAAGTCCACGCCTTGTGCCGCCAGTTCGGGGAATACCAAGTTTAGGTAATCCTTACCACGATTGACGCGCTCGTAGTAATCCTTGTCTGTCAGTACACCACGTTCGTGTTTCAGCTTGTTCACAATGCGGTTGGTCTCGGCTACTTCAGCCACAATCGAACCAATCTTGTTGCGCTCCTCGACGGTCAGGTTAGCCAGTGCTTGTGCCAAACGGATACCGCGCAGGTCATACGCACCAGCGTTCGGGTCGGTTGTGTCTAGGTCTTGGAAGCGGTAGCCTGTTACGGTGTAACGCGGACGACCGGTAGCTGGGTCGAACAACACACGGTTGCCATTCACTTCCTGCCAGTGACCGAGCGACTCGTCGCTGTTCAACAACACATCGGAGCGGACACGCTCCTCCAAGCCATGCAGGATACGGTTTACTTTCTCTTGCGAGATACCACTGTCGATGATGGTCTGACGCAGCCGCTCGGTGCGGTCGCGCAGCGACTGCTGCTTAGGATTGGTACTGTTGAAGTTGCGGTGTAGGAACGCGCCCGCCTCACTCTTATCACGGAGCAGGCGTGTGATGATGTTGGTTTGCTTGCCGGTAGCGGCGGCGTACATCTGCTCTACGGCGATGAAAGGCGTATAGATGCTTACCCAGTGTGTACGCGCCATCTCTACCACATCAAGGAATTTATCCAAGATGGGGACGTAGTTGGCAGGCAGCTTGTTACGCAGCCAGTTAGTCCACCGGCGCAGGGACGGCGACGACAAGCCCATCTGTTGTGCGCGGTTCAATACCACCAGTTCTTCGGGTGTCAACGCGCGGTTCGCCTCGGTGCTGTATGTGCTGCCCTCGCGCCGCTCGTAGTGCGCGTTCGGGTATTGTTGCACCAACGCTTCCCACGCTTTGTGCATATCGAGGTCGATGTCGGTCGTAGTAGGTTCTTCGTAAATGATACCTTTCGCGCCGGTCGCGTCGTCGTTCATCTCTACGCGGATAAAGTAAGCATCGCCCTTGCGGACTTGCGAGATGATACCAACGTATGCGTCCAAGTCGGCGGCATTGTAATAGCTGGTGTTCGCGCGTGACGGATAGATACGGATTTGCCGCACAGTGCGGCGCACATAGTCCGCCTGCGCCTGTTGATTGCCTGACGGCGGTACTTGGTTGGCAGCTTGCTGCGCTGCGGCTACTTTCTTGGCGTGGTCGGCAGCCTGCTGTTGCGCCCGCCATTTAGGGTCTTTCCAAGGGTCGTTAACCGGCAGCAGCGAGTTACGGATTTGCAAGCCCAGTTCAGTCTGCGCTTGGTCGTCGCCGGTAGCCAGTTGTGATAATACTTGCGCCTTGGCAGTAGCGTCCAATGAATCGAAGTCAGGATAGATACCACGAGCTTGGTTATGGTAATAGTCGCTACGCGCCTGCGCCGCTTCAAAGCTCATACGTTGGCGATAGGCGTTTACTTGGTCAGGAGTACGAATACCGGCGGTGTCGTTCGGACGGCGGGCTGTTACCACTTTCAAGAAGTCTGCCACCGCGCTGTCGCTTGCCTTACGGTACTTGCCGGTCAGACGTGATACGACTTGCTTCAGGTAACTTACGATACGAGATACCAAGCTGCTTGAGTTGGTAGAGCGCAGGGCGGCAGGGATTTCCATGTCCAAGCCCCACTCGTTACGCAGGGTGTTCCAACCGTCTTTAGTGGTACGCGCAGCGTGAATCTCGGCAAGGGCTTCCTCTACCATAGACTGCGTGTCGATATTGCCATACCGCTCGCCGATACGGGATACCAACGCTTGAACAAACGGGTTCTCTGCCAGCTTAGTCATGTGTTGCGTATAGTCCGCACCGCGTAGCACTTTACCACGCAGGTTCACATCGACACCTTGGTGGAGCATCTCATGGGCTACGGCGTACACGAACTGTTGGTTGGTCATGTGCGGGTGGGCAACGACGTAGATAGTGTTCGGGTCGCCATCTAGTACATATGCGCGGGAGTTGCGGTTGTGCAGGCTCTGACTGCGTGGGGATACCCATACCACGTTTCTTGCGATTTCATCGCCGAACGTATTACGCAAAGCGTTCGTACCACGAGCTATGGTCTGCTGCTCGATAGCTAAATGTTTTTCCGCGTCGGACATTGCGTCCCATTCAGTATGCGTACCACGTTGGTGGCGGAAGCGAGCGTCAGATGCGGAGAACTCGCCACTATTGTCCACGGCGGACTTGATTTGGTTCGCGTCATAGGCGACATACACAGTTGAAACTTGTGTGTCTGATTGGACGTGTGAATCGCGCACGTTAGTGAATACCGCCCCGTCTGCCGACCGTTGAGCTTCGCGGGCCAGTACATCCGTTGTGATATAACCACCTTGTGCAGCGGGCAAAGCGTTCCACGGTAATCCGCCAAAGTCTGTTACTTTTGGTTGTCTGATATTTAAGAACGCAGGAATAATGTTACGCGCGGACAGCGGGACTTGTGGATACTCTGTATTGGTAACAACGCCGTCCCAGTCCACATATTCCCCTGCGGCTTCGCGTTCACGGAGCTGTTCATACAGTGCATCGTTGGAATCAAACAACCCTAAATCGTGCGTAAGGTTATCGTCAATATCGTAGATTCGTCCACGCACCATAGGTTGCGGCGCATAGTTAGAATCTACGGATGCGTAAGAGCCTGCCACATCGGGGCTATCCGAAAAGAAGAACCCATCATTTGTCGCCGAGCCTGACACCGCGCGTGCGCCACGGTCAAACGCCTCGAACTTACCAGCCGTACCATGATATACCACCAGTGGCTCGCCCGTGCGCGGGTTAATTACTTTAGACGCGTTAGCAGGGTCGGTCTCCCAGTCGCCGAACCATGCTTTGAATTGTGGCGAGCGTACTTGATACCACTGTTGCTCATTCAACTCAGTACGTCCTGCGGCCAACGCCTGTTGGTAATCTTCGCCCAACTGGTTGCGGGGAAACGGTTTGCCGGTTTTAAGTTCGTACCTATCAACCATGCGCAGAAAGCGCGGGTCGTCTTGCCACCCATCAGGGAAATCCATCACCGCAGTAGGTGCGCCGTGCTTCTGCATAGCGCGGGCCGTGTCATGGACGGCTTGCGTATCATCAGGCGTTACCTCGTCGAAGAGGGTCAACTGGAGCTTTTTTGCTTCGGCTGCCGCACCCTCCTGCGAGGCGGCTTCTTTAGTGGCTGCACGGGCTTCTATACCATCGGTCAGTGTGGCTTCCAAGTCATCGAGCAACTGCTGCGCATTTGCGTCTGCGGTGGACCAATCGTCCCACTGCTTCAAATACATAAGGTTCAGGGCGTAGTCAGCTTGGCCACGGTAGTATCCCACATCGGTGGGTTCGTCGCTTGTTAATGCTTCGATATAGTTGTTCACTTCCACACGTACACGTGGTGACCGCACGTCTTTCATCAAGCGCATAACGTCCTTAGCGGCAGCACCGGAGATACCATTATTCTCAAGCACTGTCTTGGTTGAGCGGGTATTGCTGACGGCTTTGGTCGTACCATCGGTAGGGGCAGGCTGCGCCGGTGTTGGTGTTGGTGTCTTAATCTTCAACAGGTTCTTATCCACCCAAGTACGCGCCGCTTCGAGACGGCCTTGACGTGTGGCATAGCGCAACAACTGGCTGGCGGAATCAATCAACGATTGCTCGGTAGCCTTATCCAATGTACCACTCTTAATCAGGTCTTGGGCGCGTTCCAACTGGCCGAGCAACTCGATGGTCGCACGGACACCTTGCGGAACATGAATGTCGCTACGGTTGAGAACGTCATCGGCGAAACGGAAACCGGCAGTCGCGCGTTCGGCGCGTTGTTCAGGCGTGAGTACCTCATTGAGCGCAACTTTAGCCTGTTCGGTCTTGGCGTAATCAGCCAGTCGGTCGCCCATTGCACGTTGTTTGGTTGCATCAACTTCGGCTGCCATCTCTCGGTCAGCGCGAGCGGCATCGGCTTGTGCCACACGTTCCTTATACGCCTGCAATGCCATTTCACGATATACGTCGTCAGGCAGGCGTGGGTCGATATTACTTGGGATAGCCAGCGTAGGGGTAGGGCTTGGTAATGCCAGTGGTGCGGTAGGTTGTTGCGCCTGCGCTTGGGCTTGTGCCTGTTGTAATGGGTCGCCTGTTGGTTGAGCCTGTGGTTGTGCCTGTGGTTGAGCGACACCCGCTGGGTTCTCAAGGTCATACCACAACTGACGGGCTTCTTGCAGATTGGCATCAGCCTGCTCGTTATCACGCAAAATGCGGTCAACGTTGGCACGGTTCTCACGATATTTACCGGCGGCTTCAACACTACCACTCACGACACCGAGTGTCGCACCGAGCGTAGCGGCGTTCGCGCCCGCCCGCATAACTTCTTTAATGTCGATGTTGTTGGTATTGAACGTACCATCTTTGCCTAAGCCTTGAGTCGCTGCGCTTGAAATCATACCAATCAAGCCCTCTTCGAGACCCTCGCCGAGCATACCGCTGGTAAGTTGTTTCGTACCGTTGAACACCGCAGACAGCCTACCCGACTTAGGAACAAGCTGTGCGGTACGGGACATCAGGTACTCTGTCGCTTCGCCAAGCACATCGCGCGTAGCCTTAGACGCTGCACCGGCGGCAATATCGTCAGCCACAGTACGTAGGGCTTGCTCAATAGTGATACCACTGCCTGACAGCAGGGTTTGGCCTAGTGTGGTATTACCTGCCGCAGCGCGCCCGCCCAAAGCGCGAGCCGCCGTACCCTCTACGGTGTTGAACAACCTACCACCGAGATAAGTGATACCACCAGTCAGCAGACCGGTTGCCGCAGCCGTCGCCAGTGCGTCGTCAGTATATTGGGCTGTGTCTGCGTTGTACGCACCCTCTTGGCGCAGCACGTCCATTGCATTACCCGAACCCTCGATGGCGGCAGAGCGGGCCAACAGAGACGGATTCAAGCGTTCAGCGACAGGCTTCAGTACGCCGGTGGCACGACCGAGTTGTGTACCACTGGCACGGAGTACATCATCCGCCAAACCGAACGTGGCTTTGCTTGCGGCTTTAGCCGTACCACGAACGACTCCTTTACCAACGGCAGCCACGCCTTTACCGACGAGGTTCAAGCCTTTAGCCCCAACCACAACGCCCAGCGCAGATGCCAGTTCGTCGAATGCCGTAGTGGGCTTGTCGCCAAGTGCAAGCAAGGTCTCTGCCACACCGCTGGCTTCTGCGCGAGCGCGGGCCGCATCTTTAGAATAGTCGGACTTCAGGTCGCCCCACGCGGCGCGTGCCGCAACAACAGCGTCGTCAATCTGCTTGTCCCAGTTCAGCTTACCATCGCCGAGGCCGGTGAATTCCCACGCTTTTTCCAGCGCATAAACAGGGTTGATATTACCGAGAGCGTCTGTGTAGCCCGCCTTATCCATGCGCTTCGCGCCCTCGTACGCGGCAATGTTGAGCGTGCTTGCAAGGTCAGCGAGACCACCGATAGCACCATCAGCCAACGAGTTACCAATATCGCCAACCGCACCCCAAAAGCCACGTTCTTCTACGTCAAATAGGTTCTTGTTAGTGCTGGCCTTAACCACTGCGTCTTTGACCTGTTTCTTGATTTGGTCTTTTTGCAGGGCGTTCCAGTTCTCTTCTTTGGCTTTAGCATCAAGCCAGTTATCCAACACCTTGCGATTCCACAGGGTTGCGCCGTTCGGGTCGATACCATGTGTACCATAATTGAACTTGTCGGCAGAAGCGATGAACTCGTCAGCCCACTTGTTGCCAGTTGACATGGCAGCAGTATCCGCCGCTGCTTGCTGCTGTTGGGCTTGTTGCTGTTGGGCCACATACGCCGCCTGTTGTTGGGCGAGCGCGTCCTCCATCGCTTTCTGCGCCTCGGCGATACGCGCCTGTGACTGTTGTTGCTCAAGTGCCAACTGCTGACGAGCCGCCTCGTTGTCTAAGGCGGCCTGTTGTGTCATCGCGGCTAGATTGTCCAAGTATGATAATGCACCAGTGTTGTATGGCATTTTTAATCCTTAACTGTAATAGGCTGCCCAGTTAGGCTTCGCCACATTGACGAAGAAGTCGTCTTTAATGCGCGGCTGGGTAGGGCGTTTCTCGGTCATTATAGCCTCAAGTTCATCTTTACTCAAAGGGTCAAGTACGAAAGCTTGTCTCGTGGTCGGGGCAGTAGGCGACGGTATCTTAGGAGCAACGATGGACTTGTCTGTCATACCACCCACTGCGCCTGCTGTTGAGGGTAACTCGGTTGGCGCGGTCACGCCGGTGGAAGCGGCGAGCATCCTGTCGAACTCTTTACCACTGCGCTTCGCTTGGTTGTAGGGACTGGACGGCAGGCTCGCCCACACGTTGCCCAGCTTAGACGCTGCACCGCGTATATCGCCTTTGAGAATAAGTGGCATGACCCCGCTGTTTACCATCAAGCCGATGGCGGCGAGGTCTTGATTCATAGGGCTGAAGTCGTTAAGCCCGTACTGGCGTGAGATACCATCCCACGTCTTTTGGATAATCTGATACCGTCCTGCTGCGGTAGAACCCTGCGACTTACCAGAGTTGTCTTGGAAATTCCATTTACCTGCGGCACGGGGGTGGTCGGCGAAACTGGTTAATTGGTTCGACACCTTACCACCGTACACGGCATAAGGGTTCTTCGCGTTGTATGTACCCTCGGTACGGGACAGCAGCGTCAACATCTGCTGTACATAGGGGTCGGCTCTATAACGCTCTAGGTCTTGTCGGGTAGCCATAATAGGTATTCCAATCTGCTTGCGCTACGTTATTGTAGAAGTCATCGTTGGGTACAGCGACCGCAGTCGCGCGTGGTTCGGTAAGCGACAACAGTTTATCTGAAAGCTCCTGCTCTTTTACCAACTGGTCAAAGAAATCAAGTTGCCCCACAGGTTTTGGCGGTGCAGGAATATCGGGTACGACCGGTGTGGGAACGGCTGCTCCGACAGGTACGGACTGAGCGTAAGTACTCATATCTCCAGCAGGCGCGGTAGGCGAGGCCATTGTTCCCGCTTTGGGAAGCCACGGTTTTTGGTATGCTGCGTATGCCGTACCGTCAGGACGTATCGACATTCCGTTCTTGATGACAATATAGTCCAAGTGCGGACCTGTCGTGCTGCCGGAGTTACCAGAACGCCCGATAACCTGCCCCTGCTGTACATGGTCGCCGACCTTGACATTCACGTCGTACAAGTGCGACTGCTGGGTAATCACGCCGTCATCCCGCTGGATTACCACTTGGTTGCCGTACCCGCGTGGGTTACGCTTCTCCGTACCGTCGTTCATATTGACAACGCGGATTACCTTACCCGACATGGGCGCGAGCAGTTTTGTACCAACCGGTACGGCAATATCCACCCCTGCATGACTGGTACTTGAGTGTTGCCCGCCAGACGTTGCGAAACGGGCGCGAGGACCTACCCACGACGTGATACGGTAGTTATTGGTCTGAAGCGGCGCACCTAACCCCAGACCATAGTCATAAGTGTACGCTGCCATAGCTTACTCCGTCGGAGAGGTGGGGCTGATATACATTTGGGCCAAGGCTTCCATGATTTGCTCTTTGCGTGGGTCGCCGTCAGGCAACGCTTTCAATGTGGCAATCATGCTCTTCGCCAGTTGGCTGTCGCCGGTGTTTGCTGCGGCGGTAGCGCGTGTGTCGGCATTCTGTTGTCGCGCACCTGCGTTCATGAGTTGGGCTTGTGCTGTCAAACGTTTATTGAGCATATCCAACGCTGTCTTATCTTGGTTCGCTACCTGCGCGGCTTGGGCGGCGATTTGTTTCGCTGCGGCCTGTTGGGCATTGAGACCATTTTGAATGTTTGCCTGTGTAACGTTGTATGAGGCATTGGTCGGGGAACTTGAACCATTAATCACGCCGTACATCGTACCTGCGGTCGGCGTACCAACCACAACATTGTTCGCCGTGGTGAACACATATTTACCGTCGGCGGTAGGTTGGGCAGAGTTGATACCATTGGTTTGAATGTCTGCGCCGTATGGGTCGCGCACCGGCGTAGCCGAACCGCCAAAGTTGATGGCTTCTGTTACACGTCGTTCCTGTTCCGCGTTTACCGCAGGCAGGACGTTCTGCATCTCGTAGCGGTTAGCCAAGTTGAAGTCGCCACTCTCCAGCAGCTTGGACTGCACCGCCTGTTTCATCGCAAGGTCGAACGAGATACCATTTGCTTTGGCTAAGGCATGGGCGCGGGCGCGGAGGTTAGGGTCATTCAGCGCAGCGTACATATCATTCACGTCCTGCGCCTTAGTCGCGGCAGACAACGCTGCTTGGTTGCGGGCGTGTTGGCGATTCATCGCGGCAAGCATAGCGTTACTTACCACAGGTACTGCGCCTGTCGCGGCGGCAGCGGCATAACGGCGACCGAAGTCGATGGACGCGTCGCCACCATCAAGGGCATCTACACCTTGCGAGGCGATGAAACGAATGTCGTTCTGTTGCGGGCGCAGCTTAGGCACATCCACACGCGGCAACGACTCAACCGAGATGACGGACTGCGGGGCAGCTACCTGTTGTGGTTGTGTCACAGATACACCTTGCGGTTGTGACGCGGTTTGTGCCGCAGGTTGCGAAGCAGTTACCACTGGTGCTGTACCGTTGGCGGTATCGCGGAATCGTTGGAACACGCCCAGCGGGTCGCTTGGCTGGGTGTTCGGGTTCAGGTACATGGGTACGCCTTGCGGCGCGGGCTGTACCGTTGCTGCACCGACGTAATTAGACGGCAGTTGGTACAAAGAATAGCCACGCAACTTATCCCCGAACTGCATCGGTTGTGCGCGTTCCGCCGCCAAGAATGGCGTACCCTGATTGGGTACTTGGTTAGGTGCGAACAATGGACGGCCCTCTAAACCACTACCACGATAGAAACTTGGGTGTCCCACGGTCAAATTTTCAGCCATGTCAGCCCCCTATTAAAATCCAGTAAATTGATAGCCGTTGTCCACTACCGGCACACCCGTGTAGCCTTGCGGCGTGGTGTACGAGGTCAGACCAAACTGTTGCTGTTGCGATGGGGTCAGCCGTTGCGTACCAGTGACTTGTGGTGCGGTCGCCGCATAGCCGCCGTACAGAGCAGGCAGTGTAGGCTGTGCGTTAAGTGGTGCGGTCAAGGAGGTAGGTTGTGGAGCCGATACATTTTGTTCTCCGCCAACCCCGAACTCTTTACCATTCTGTCCGGTGTTCTGATAACTGCGGAGGTTGTCCTGCATATTCGCTGTAAACATCTGCGCGGCTTGGGCGTTCAACGCCTGCTGTGCATCGCGGGAATCGTACAGGTTTTGCAAACCCTGCAAGCCGTAGGCGGAGGCAATCGCGTTGACCTTGTAGGGGTCAACGATTTGTTTATTCTGAAATTCATTAAACGCATTCTGCGTATTCAAACCTTGCAGCATGGTATTCTGCCACGCAGGGCCAATCTGTCCCAACTGTGAGAAGAAGTTACCACCGCTACCGAACCCCATAGACGGGGAGTTCATGCCGATATAATAGCTTGCCATTACTCATTCCTCATAAGCGTCAGGGGCGACCGCTAATGCGGGTAGCCCATAATAGGTGTACGGGTCTTCGCGGTCGGACACAAGGTCGCGCACCATGTGCGTTGCTGCGTCGTATAAGTCCCCGCGCGTAGGGTCAATCCCAAGCACAACAGTATCATACCATTCTTCTGCTTGGGGTTGTTCGGTTTCAGGAGGGAATAATCCCTCCATCGGGTCGTTGGTCCACATGATTAGAACAACGCGTCAAGTGAACTGTCGCCACCGCCACCGCAGTCGTTAGCTTGAGCCGCAGCAGGTTTGCTGTTCCACGCGAACAGGAGGCCGGTAATCATTGTCGCCAGTGTACCCCAGTCTGCCATAGATTCTTTCGCTGTCTTACGCAGGCTGTCCGCCAACCATGCAGCGTTCTGTCCGTGCGATGCCAACAGGTCTGCGCCCAACTTGAGCGAGGTCTGCGCGTCTGCTGTGTAGCTGGTGTACTGCTTAAGGCGCACATCAATCGCGGTTGTGTCATAGGCGCGAGCCGTGGTAGCGCGGTTCTGCCTTGTTTTTTCCATAAGCTCAAAGGTCTTCATCTTGAGGTCGGCATCAAATTGAAGTTTCTTCAAGCGTTCTTCCTCACGCAGCTTGTTCGTCTGCGAGATGATGGTGTTCTGCGTGGCGACAGCCAACTGCCCGCGCACGTCGCAGTTCCAGCCGGTGTTGTACCGGTTGTTCATGCGGCAAATCTTATCCAGCTCTTTATGTGCCGCGGCCTCTGCATCCGCCGTCACGCGCGTAAGAATACCATCGTAATCTGTCTGCCAGCCGCAGGCGGAGAGTTGGCAAATCTCGTCGGCCTTATCATTGATACAAGGCTTCAACTGCTCGCCGTAGGCGTACTCAACATCGCCGCGTTGCCAGTTTAGCGTGTTGCGCTTATCAAGGTCGTCCATCGCCCCGTCTGCTTTATCACGCAGTTTAGGTACGCGGGCGTTCTCGGTGTCGGCCATCTCTTTCATCTTCGCCATCACGTCGCGCCATTTGCTCTCTGCGCTCTTGGCTTCTTTGATGACTTTCTGACTAGACAGCTTACCGATGATATTGCCAATGACGGACGACAGCGCGAGCCATCGACCATCATCACGTTTCGGCGGACGTGGGTACTGGACGATATGCGGCGCGGTTACGGCGACGGAGTTAGTACCCGACGGGGCGTTCTCCTTAATCTCTACCTTGTTGTAGATTGGGGTATCTTCGCTCTTACTAGAGCCGCCACCGCTTTTACCGCCGCTGTTCTTGTCGATAATAGTCATACCATCTCCTATGCGTGACCGCCGTCATTCTGTAAATCGTTATGGGACTTCTGCAAATGCAGTTCCCGTATTTCAATATCGCCCTCGACCATGAATGCCCACTCGATTGCCCGTCGGCGTTTCTTCAGCATTACCGGAGCAAGGTTGCGGATAGGTCGGGTATAGATTTCCTCTCCGTCCGCGTACAGACGCAACACCACGCGGGGGGACAACTCCATCAGGTCAGCCATATGCTCGCGGGCTTCTGGGTGGGTATCGAAGAACTGCACAGGGTCAAGCCCACAGTGGGTACGCTTCCACACGGCGAACTTAGTGCGTAACTGCTCAAGCTGGCGGTACTGGCGCGGCAGGTCATCACTGACAACCTTGAACACTGTTGGAAACCAATAGGCACTGTTGACCTCGATACCCGACTTCCAGCGGTAGCGCATAGGCTTGTCCCCTGCACCCCACTTGTACACGCCGGTGTCAATCAACATAAGCATCCCCTGTTCAGGGTGTGCGTAGGCCATCTTCACGCGCAGGGTCAGACGGCTAAGGCTTGGGTTGCGACGCTTATCAGTAGTGGGTAATACCAACAACAAGCCTTGACGCACCGCTGCGGAATCGTACCACATAAACACCCGTTGGTCGTAACCAGTAAGCCGCATAGTGTAAGGGTGGTAGCGTTGCCACTCGCGCTCGGTCATGTAATCCTCGGTCATCATATTCACTGACGTACCTGTGATACCAACCAAGCCGTTCTCGGCAGTGTAATACACCCCGCCGGCGAGCGTACACCAACCGAACGGAGACAATGCAGGATACCAATACTCAAGCTCTTTGACTGTCGTCTGCGCGTCATCTCGCACATTAATGGCGTAAGGATAGCCTACTGTACCGACCACGTTGTCGAAGTGCGTCTCGCTCTCTACCCGCGTCGTGTGCGAGGCGATGAATTGAATCTTGGATGGAAGCGTTACCCGCGTAGCAGGACGGTAGGCGTGCGGCAGTCTGGGTTCTGATACCCAGAACTGGTTGTCTGTCCACACGATAGTCTGCATATTGCGTGTAAGGGCTACGCCGTCCAAACATTTGTTCGGCGGCAGATGGTCCTCGGTAGAAAGCACCTCGCCTAAATCCTGCGGGCATTTGTCGTCGATAAACGTATTGTCGGCAATGGCATCTTCGTCCACATAAAGCCATACCGCCTGCCCGTCGCTGGTTGTCGCGGAGCGATACCATCTGCGCTTCACGGCGTTCTTTGGCGGCGTGTTCGTATCGACCACGATTGCCCCGTCGCCGTTCTTGATGTCAACCAAGTTCGATACAGGGCTTGGTGCGCTCTCTTCGCCGCACTCGTTCACATACGTCATGCGATAGCCACGCACTTCGGGCGTGTCGCCCCAGTCGGAGCAGTCAGACGACTGTTCCATAGCCGCGCAGCGGTCAGCCCACTCGGACACACATCCCCTGTTAGGGGCAACGGCGACAGTAGGTGCTTCGGCAGGCGGGTCGATACCAACCAATGTTGGGCCTGTACCGGCGCGTACCATGCGTGAGGACAAGCGGTGTAACTGCCCATCACGGACGAAAAGCACCGTGTCTGCCCCTGCGCTCTCGCGCGGGTCGCGCACCCAATGCACATCTTCGGGGAAGCCAACCATGTAGTCGCCGACAGGGATTACCATCTTCGCAGAAACAGGAGAACCCCGCTCGTCAACCGCATGGGCGAACAGGGCAGGGCTTCGGTGCGGGCGGAGCATACCGCCATACAAATCGACGTTCTCGGCGAGCTGCGCGTTCCGCGGGCCTAACGCCTGCGGTTTTACTTTTGGCAGCTCGCCGCCGAAATCCAAGAATCTCATTAGAAATATCCTAGTGCTACGACCCCGCCATTATGCACAAGCTCAATTACAGCCTCGGTGGAAGAGTTCGGGTTATTCATTACCAACAGACCATTATCAGGAATCTGCTGTCGTCCGCCCAACATCGCGCCGTTCTTGCGGAGGTACACTTCCGCTTTTGCCGGTCCGCCAATATACACTTTACCGTTAGAGTACAGCATGGAGAACGAGGCCGTCTGACCTTGCGGACCGCGAGGGCCTACTGTGCTGCCGGCGTTCAACTTTTTACCATCGGTCAGCGTGATTTCCAAGTTCCCATCAATCACACTCATGTCGGCAATACCGACACCGGCTACGGGTTTCCATGAGCCGATACTGCGCTTCACACCCTCGCCGTTTGTGATGTACAGAGTGAACGTACCTGTGGCTTCGTCGCGCTCCATGCTAATCGCACCCGCGTCCTCGCCTTGCGGACCGGCAGGGCCTTGCGGCCCTTGAGGGCCTGCATCGCCTTTCTCGCCTTTCTGACCTTGTGGCGGAATAATCGTACCAATGGTGTGTGTCTTGCCTTTGTTGTCAGTCCACTTCAGTGTGTTGGTATCGTCGATAGTAATACCGGTCACACTCACACCGTCTTTACCATCAGCACCGCGTTCGCCTTGCGGACCACGTTTGCCAACACCAGCTTCATCTTTACCTGAACCACAACCGCAGTCGCCGCCCATATTCAGTTTGGTGCAATCCAAACTAAGGGTATTGGTTTCGCAGTTATAGACCAACGGGTCTTCGACGTTCAGACCAATCTCACGCGCCAGTGCCTGCACATACTCCCGACCGGAATCGAGATAAGTCACGCGGGCGTTACTAGAAATACAACTGCATGGGTTGGTGCGTTCGACCGTCAGGTCATCGCCGTCACGAGCGATAACACGCATAGTCTCACAACACTCACTGTCGCACATCTTCACACTGATGAAAAAGTATTGCCCCTCTACCAGTGGTGGGAACGAGTTGCCCTGATTACGCATCAAATGCAACTTCGTGTCGGAAGCACCAATAGGGTGCGACGTGTACCCGTAACCCTGCTTATCGCAGGGCAGGGTCTGCAATCGTTGCTTACAGGCGTTCATGTTCTTCCTTAATCATCTGTTTGACGAGTTCGCGCAGGATACTTACGGTAACTTCCGTGCGTACACAACTACCTGTTGGGAACGACGTTGCGGTTGTACCATGTTGACCGCGCTCGACGTGCAGAGTCAATGTTCCTGTACGTTGCAGTTTTTCAGTGTGCGTGTACTTAACTACTTCGGTCATGTGGCAGGCGGAGATAATGAGGTACGCATAATCGCCCTCACGCATCTTATTCAGCCTATCGGATAAGCCGTTCGTGTTGGATACGACCAGTGAGTTGGAGGTCGAGGCAAATGCGGCAGACAGTCTGCTGTCAACAAAATCAATATGGGTTACTTGCATTTCTTCTCTCCATCTACGGCGGTAATTCGACCATCTTCTCCGATTGTGATGCAGGTGCTGCATGACAAGCAATATGTACCGGCGGCTACGGTTGTCGGGGTTTGGCCCAACGCGCACTGTTTCGTGTACTCGCAAATCTGTGCAGGATTCCATTCAATCTCAATGCAACTGTTTGGACTCCATGTCTGCGCTACGGTGTTGTCCTGTCCGCGAACAACGTGCAGGGTGTCGCCTTTAACCGCCATAAGTTTGACGTGTTCGTACTTACCATTACTACGGATAGTAGCGTAACAGTAGTCGGTGTCGGGGAGACGGAAGCGCAGGCCCTCGCCAAAACCCAAAGGAATCTCGGTCGCCTCGGTAGTCAGGCTCTGTGCCAGCTTACCGTGACTAGACCACTTACTTACATTCAGAGCCATTATCACAACCTCCGCACTCCGCTTCGGGAGCAGTCTGTTCAAAATCAGGCGTAGCAACACAACCCGCACAATGCGGAGGTGCTTCACACGGCAACTGCGCCAGCTTAACTTCTTCTGTTACCATGCGTGTCCAACAGCCGCGTTTACGGAATAAAAGGGTAAAACACTCACGGTCATTCACAACCACATCCGCCTCGTAATAACCGGCTGGCAGTTGCCTAAACTCTTCCGACCAAACGAAACATACGTTGCCGGTGTTGTCCGCGCGTGTCGGACATTCTTCTACCAAAACACGACAGTTGCCCTGCCTGCGGACTTTCAGCACGATGGCGTAAATATGCGCCGGCACTTTTGTAACGTCGCAGCCTACATATTGGAACAGGGAGAAACAACGTTCGCACTCGTCGTCGCTCAAGCATACTGCGTCTTTCGCCCGCACTTTCGGTGGACACTTAGGCTCGCATGGGTTGTTACACGGCTGGCAGGTATCGACGCAATCGAAGTCTGGCTTCGGGGCAAAACACCCGTCATCGTCATGACAGGTCGGTTTGAAGTTGTATAGGGTCGCCATACTTACCTCACAGGAAACAACCGCCGTGCATAAACATGGGTCGGTCGGTATGGTTTTGGAACTCCTCCGCGTGGGCAATATTTATACCACGTTGGAACTCTTTGTTGTAATACTGCGCGTATGCCGCAGACTGACTGTCGTTCTCCATAGGAATCAGATACAGTGCAGCCAACACGCCGTTCAAAATATCGTTGCGGTACTTACCGAAGAAGTGGTGCGGAATGTCGCAATCCTGACCTGTCGGTGTCCACGAGTAAACAATGCAATACTTACCATTGCGTAGCCTGCCGCAGCCCTCGAACGCGATTACCGGCTGCTCGAACTGAAGCTCTACCCAGTATCCGCTACCGAAACGTTCTTCGGCTGGAGGGATAGTATTCCAGTTGCGGTTGAGCAATGGGTGACGGTCTGGGGAATTGGTAGAATGTACCGACTTTACTTGAACTATGGTGCGACCATCTGGTAGGTCTATCACATATTCATTCGTACCACACTCGGCATCAATATACGCTTCGTCTTTCAACAAGTGTGTCTCACGGAAGAACCGCGAGACGGCGTTGAGAATTGCGTTCTCAATAAAGCTGCTGGGCATATTGGGGAACGTAACGAGTGCTTGATTTTTAAGCCATTCAAACCAATTCATTTCTTAGCTCCAAGCCTCAATTCAGGAACACGGGTAACGGCGTAACGGTTGCTCGCCTGTTTTGCATCCATACCCAACAGCGTAAACGCATTGTTCCAGTGAACGGCACTGCGGTCGCGGGACGGTACGCTCTCGGTGTCAACACCCCAAGCATAATACAACATAAGCTCGAAAATCACTGGGCGCAACTGCGAACCTAAGTCCACGTCGCTGTCCAAGCTGTCAACCTTGGGTGGGCTGAAGCACATCAGTTCCAACGTGCCGGTCGCGCCGTCCGGTACAGGCGGGTCAACATACAGAATGTTATTGTCATTCGGGTCGTAGCTCCAACTGTCCATCTTGTACTCGGCAGACATGGCTTGCGCTTGGCAATCTTTGCACCCTATCTTACCAACAAGGTGCAAGGCGTTCTTACTGGTTTGGCGTGGGAAACTACGCACACGCCCTTTGCTATCTGCTTGGCCCAGCACGGACGACACATCATGACACGCTTCAGGTACGGTTTGCAGACTGCCTGCTACCAACGGCATGGACGTGCGCTTGATGAACTTCTCTCGCTGTGCATTTGCAACAATCTCCACCGCCAACCGGAAGTAGTGCAGTAAGTCATCTTCCGTCCAATGCTCGAACGGGAAATCAGGGTCTTGGTCCACCAAGTAATTGCTTACTTCCTCGACCAGTGCGCGGGGAGAAATCATTACTTACCTTTCTGTGAATTAGGCAACACCGCTTTCACGGCGGCCTGTGCCATCGGCACATGAGGCATAGCGTTCTGCGCTGCTACATCAGCTTCACGCTGGGCAACTGCGGCTTCTGCCTGTTCCAACGTTTCCACAACTTTATCTGAACCATCAGGGTTCAGACCTTGCGCGACATGGAACTTCGCCCATGACGCATTCACTTCTTCCTGTGTGTACAGCGGTGTCAATCGCTCACGCGCTTGGTCGGACAAACGACCACTCACAACAGGCAACGATACATAGCCGGTCTCGTCGGCGTAGGCAATAGGTGTAGCGTTCGGCATTTTTATGTCCTTGTTTGGGGTATAAACGCCTTGATTTTAACGTACTAAAAACCCCACCGCAAGGGTGGGGTTTGGCTATAACCGTCTAGGTTACATACATTCAGGTTCAGGGTAGGTGCTTTCGCAAGCAGACTCGCCGCAGGTGCAACCACGAACGTCGCGCAAATCAACTACTTCGACAAATGCAGAGATACACGCGCTGTCGATACCGCTACCATCAACGACGGTCATGCGGATAGTACCGTTGTCGCCCAAGTATGCACCCAAGCTGGTAATAGCCGTAGGCGCGCTGTCTTTCTTGGTAACTTTACCATCGCCATCAGAATCTTTTTTGGTGCTGTCTTTGGCATTTACGGCTTTGCCGAACTCCAATACGGTGCGACCGATTACTGACAAGTCGATTTCTTCGGTTTCGTCAACCAAGGTTTCGCCGTCGTACAGACCGAACTTCACTTTACCAGCAGTGGTAATCGCGCCTTTTTCATCACGCGCACCAGCTTGTTTTTTGTTGTGAACAACCAACGCATCAACGCGGCTGTCAGCAGATAACAAGTGGGTGTGTACGATGTCGCCGGTGGCGAAAGAGCCTTCCATTTCGCGGAAGCGTGTCCACTCGCCTGACGCACCATCATAATGGAACGGTACAACGAAGTGTCGGTTTGGCAAGTGACCGGCATAGCGTACCATCGGATTGCTGTTGTCGGCAATGCGGGAATGACGCTTGCCCACATGACGGGCATCGCCGCCCAAGAATAACTTGAATACTGCCATGTCAATGCTCCTTATGCAGCGAAGTCAAGAGTTGCGTACAGGGTAGTAATCGCTTCCGGATAAAGGACGCGAAAATCGTAAACCTGCAATGTGCGCCAGAACTGACCGAAGTGGTTGGCAACTTTTTCGATATGTTCGTTTTCGGTAACTTGCATTACGAAACCAGTTGCGTCTTTACGACCGGCGAAGATGGTGTAGGCGATACGACCACCTTCGTTGCGTTGCGGCATATTGTTCGAGAAGATAATCTCGAAGCCCAACACGTTGGGGATTTTAGTACCCAAGATGATGGATTGAGATGTACCGGCAGCGCAGGCGTTAGACAGGATTGGGTTGGCGAAGAACAAGTCCATCGCTTCAACCGGCAGCACAACATACAGACCATTGGTGTCCACGTTTTGTTCGGACAGCACGGTACGCATTTGTGACAGGTAGCGAACGATGTTGTCTTTAGTCAGGACAACAGGCGCACCAGCCGCACCAAAGTCAAACGCATGGGAGCGACGACCGGCTTTGCGACCACGGTTGCAGGCTGCGGCAGCCAAAGGCACTTCGGTCAAAACTTCAGTGTCAATGCGTTCAGCCAGTTTTTGAGTAACGTCAGATTGGTACTCTTTCAGCAACGCAGGCAACTCGTCGATAGTGCGTGAATCCATCTTGTCCAACTTGATGTTGGTGTACAACGCGCGGTTCACGTTCATCGTGATGATGCTGGTGTCGAAAGTAGAAACTTCCAACTCGGTGTTTTTAATGTACTCAAAGACTTCAGCTTCAGGAGCGCGGCGGAAGATAACCTCGTCGCCCTTGTTGCGGATTTCTTTTGGCACAATGTCTTGGCTGGTAATCATACCGCTAACCGTCATCAGGTTAAAGCGTTTCAAGAATCCAGCCGCATATACTGGTTTAGTCAGCGCAGACACCAACTGTGGGTAGCCACTCGCCGCTGCCAGCAAAGGTTTGCTCTGTACAGGCATAATTTTACCTCATGTTAAAAGAGAGTTAGTCCATTACCGCTACACCGTTGAGTAGCGCGGTGTTCCAAGCATTTTCGTATTTAGCGAATTGCTCAGGCGACATTTTGCCATTGGAGAAGTCTTGCAGGGCGCGGTTATACGTTGACAATTTCATGCCACGTTTTCCTTTAGGCTGGGCGGCGGTAGCCTGTTGGGAATAGTTGATTGCATTGCTTCGGCCAGGGGCGGTCAGTTGCTCTTGCGATACGGGTTGCGCAGGTTTGAAACCTGACAACAAATCGACAACGGCATCTACGTTGCCCACAGCTTCTGCGTTCTGTACCAAAGCTGCGCGGGTCAAACCGCCGGTGTTCGGTACAACTGCGTTGTAATACTGTGCATATTCAGCAGTGTTAACGGCATCGCGCAACCACGGTAATTTCGCTGCGATGGCTTGGTTGTACTGCTGACGCGCATTGATGGCGCGGAGTTCTTCTTGCTGTTGCATTTGCGCTTGAAGCGGTTGAACGGTCTCGTCGAACTGGCGAGCCAAAGGATTCAGGCGTTCGGCTTCAAGGCGTTTGGCAATCTCGACAGCTTTACGCGCGGCAATCGCCTCGATAACAGGCAGCGAACCGGCGTAGGCTTCAAGTTGCTCTTTAGGCAGTTCAGGGATTTCGATACCCTCATACCACGGTTTTGCTTCCGTATCGGCAGGCTTCTGCTCATAAGCACGAAGTTTCGCTTCCAACTCGGCTACGCGGTCTTCATTCGATTTCTGCGAGGCAGCAAACTGTTGTTGTAACAGTGCTTGATTTTGTTGGAGCAGGGCCGCGATTTCAGGAGTGATGGTCGGTTGCTGGCGTGGTGCTTCGGTTTGCTGCGGCGGGTTTGCCGCAGTACCTACATCAATATTACCACCATCGGCAACGTAATCACTTATATCGTCGTAGATTTCATCGTCTGCGGGCGGGATTTGTTCCTGTACAGGCGCGGGTTGTTGCTCCGGCGCAACGCTTGGCGCAGGATTTTGCTCTACCACTGGGGCGGCTGTGGGGTTGATACCGGCGGAAGTCAACGCTTCTTCGATACCAAAGTATGAATCGGTAGGCATAGGTTATTTGTCTCCAGTTTCTAAAAGGTCAATGACTTTCTTCAACATGACAACCTGCCCACGTTGGTGGTCGTCCGCTGTGCGTGTCTCATACAACTCGCGCTCAATTACCAACTCTTGTTCAAGCAAAGCAATCAAAGCCTCAAAGTCGCGGTTTGAACGCAGGCGAGACAACCCATCACGAGCGGCAGCTTGGTCGTCAGAAGAAATAAGTCCAAGTCGTGTACGATGATTCATATCATTTCTCGCAGGACGAAATGCGGTCGATGTACAGGGACGCTGTATCACTTACCACACCATCGGGATAAATACGGTAATAACCCGCCATGTCAATCATGACTGGGTTATGGGTCATATCAAGTGTGACTACCTTACCACATGGAGAGAACGGAATGTCCTTTGCATCTTCCATAGCGCACTCGCTGTCAATGACGCGATGGACGATGAACTTATCGCCCTCTTGCAAGTCAACACCGGAGACCACCACGGCGCGACATGGGGTCACTAAAATAGCTTCAGGCTTCTTCATTCTAATTCCACCTTACCCGTGAACAGGGTTTCCAAAATGTCCTTAACCGCAGCGACACGCATACGGTTCTCTTCGGCGGCAGTCTCGGTCTCGTTGACTACGCGGCTGTCATCCAGCACTTTCAACAAGATTTCTTTAATCGGCGCAGCATACGCCGAACGCTGAAAGCCCATCAAGGTACTGGCTTCTTTGCGACTCAACTGAATCGCACGGCCTGTACTTTCGGGCAGGTTAAGACGGTTCGCACTCATGCTACACCTTACTCAAGTAAATGGAGGCGAAGCTGTCAGTGACAGGTTCTACCATTAAGGTTAAGTCAATCACGTCGCCTATTTTTAGTGACGTATTCTCTTGTTTGCACACAGTTATATCATATACGCCTGCCGGTAGCAAGTGAGAAGCCCCGCAGCCCAAAGGGAACGGGTACTTAAATTCACTCACATCACACCCGTTCGGACACTCTACCACCCGTTCGACGTTCAATCTTACGCAGGGCATACCCTCGTCAGAGGTTGTCGTATGCAGCATAAACGGTGTAGTCACAGGACCGATACGCACAGGCATGGGTTCTTCGATGTGCGGGTACAGCTTTGTAGTGCTGCCAATATCAATCGGCTTGCCCTCCACCACCATAGTGATAACGGTCGAGTCGCATTTAGATGTAAGCATAATTAACCTCCGTTGGCGGCAGCAATAGCCGCTTCAGCATTAGGGCTGCGCCCCTGTAAATCAGGCACACCGCCGGCAGGGTCTTGCGGCATCGGTTGACCGGTAAGCTCGCCAAAGGCTTCTTGGCGGTCGAAGTCGGGGAAGATACCCTCTGTTGACAAGCCCTTGTTCTTGAACATGGTGTACAAGATACGTTGCACCGCCGTAATCGGAACGACCGGCTGTTGGGTAGCTGGGTCAACCACACCGACCATACTGGAGATAGACTGCAACGCCCACTCAAGGTCGCCGTTCTTACCCTCTTGTTCCATCAAGCCGGAAACGCCACGGGCGAACACACGAATGTCACCACGAATATCTGGGTCGTTACTGGTGCGAATCTCGTAGTTGATAAACTCTTGAACCACCGGCTCAATCAGGCCGGACTCAATCATACGCAGTGCCTGCTTAATTGCTTTGGTGGACTGGTTCAGAATGATGGACACGCCACCGGCGGTACGCCCCAACGTACCCAACCCTTGCGGAGAACCGAAAGCAACACGGGGAATACCAATCAGCTCGTAGCCGTAACCCATGAACTTATCGAACAGGGCGACAAGCTCGTTGGACAGCGACGGCACAGTATAGAAGCGGTAGGCGGGTGCGCCGCTACCGAACGTATCTTCCTCTACCACGCGTATGGTGTGCGGAATAATTGCGTTAGGTGCATGGCCGTCCTTGACCGCGCCCTTGCGTACCTCGCCGATAGGACCACTGGAATACTGCATATTGCGTACCAACGCACGGACGGAAGCCGTACACACACGCTGCGTATCGCGCAGCTTCATCGCTGGGGACGCGCCCCAAAACGAACTAGGCACTTTCTCGAAGCAGGCTTTGTAGAACGGACGGCGGCCCAACGGGTCAGGGTTCAGCAGGCACTTAATCACGCGACCGCCGACAACCCACACCTCTGCCTCGGATGCACCGTGCATCTCCTCTTCCGCGAACTGAATACCATACTCGGCGAGCAGGTCGTTGCGGATACGTCCGTAGTAACCCAAAGCATCATACGCATCGAGGTCGGTCTTATCCCCGATGTCGGTGTCGGAGATGTCGTCATCGTCCACAGAACCATAAGGTAGGGGTGCGCCGTTCGGGTTCGCCTCGAACACCTCGGCAATCACGTCCACGTCGTAACCGGAGGCACTACCCAACTGGAGCAACTCGTTGCGGGTCAACCGGCGGCGTTCAATGACGTAATCCGCCGTCTGAATGTCAGTAGCGTAAGGGGCAGGGAAAAAGTCGAACGGGGAAATGTTCTCGACCTGACGCACGGTCTCGGTTGTAGGCGACACGGTTGTACCATCCCAACGCATGACGGTGCGGGTGTTTACCGCAGGGGCTTTCATAATCGCCGCAGGGTAAATGCAGAAGTGGTCGATGAAGTCGATGAACTGCGCCTCCCAGTCTGCGTCGTACAGCCGGTCGGCAATGATGGTGCGAAGCCGGTCTGCTGCCACACTCGCCTTGCGGTTCTCTTCGAGCTGTATAGCTGCCCGCATCTCGGACACTTGGGCGCGTACTGCGTTAACGTCGCCACCGTTGATGGCGATGAATGTCTCAAGCTCGCGCTCTATTTTCTCCAGCAGTTGCGCTTCCACGTCTTCCGGCAGGTCAACCACCGGCGTGGCGTTAATGGTGTAGGGCTGCGCGGTCGAGCCGACGAAGATGTCGCGTATCAGACCAACAATATTCTTTACGATTGGGGAACTAATATCCATAACGATGTCCGGTCCGTCCCCAGATGGCGCGGTTAATGGCTGCCCGTTCATCAACTTGAGGCAGTCCATCATATCGTTATAGTGGGGCATCTTGGCTTCACGAGCCTTACGGAAGCGTGAAACGACCATATCGCCCAGCGTGTCAATAAGGCTCTCGTCCATACTTAACCTCGTGCAGTGCCGTTGGACGCACAACCGGTACGTTTACCGTTGCAACGTGCTTTCTTGGTAGTCATGACGACCTCCTTTGGTTAGGGTTAATCAAACAGTGTGAACCCCATGATACCAAAAAATAACCCGACTGTGGAAGTCGGGCGAAGTGTTGATTTCAAAGAATGGACGAGCCGGTAGTGTACCAAAAAAGAAGCCCCCCCCGTACAAGGGGGGGGGGCGCAAGCCGTTTGTTTGCAGATTAGGCCGTCAAGGAGATAAATGAACAAAATCAGAAATCACAATCTGTGATGGTGCGACTATGCCATACTGTTACTGTATCTGTCAACACCACTCTATCTCTGTCTCGTACTGCGTCACGTCATCGTCGCCGGTGGACATGACTAGTAACAGCCCCATCGCAATGTACTGGAGCGAGTCGCAGTTATGTACCAACACGCCGTTGGCGTAATACTCATTGTCCGTCTCCACTGTCAGGTTGTACACCGGCACGATGCTACGCTCCCCACGCTCGACACTCACTGACACCGGCTTACCCGTCACACCATGTTGCTCGGTCTCGCCGTCGGCGATGTTACAGCACACAGTGCTGCCCACCAAGCTGTCAATAGTATGGAACGCGCCATTTGCGAACATGGGGTGGTTAGGGGTCGCCGTCAGTTTGATACCACCGATGTCATATTCGAACACCTCGGCACTAGGGTTCGTCATAGCCGCCGCCAGCACCTTGCGGACACCGCTGCGCGTCAGCACTTCGTCGCCTACGCGGATATGTTGAATCGGTACACTACCATTAGGGGTGGCTATCATAGTGTCGGCAGCGAGACACAGGTCACTAACCCATCCAACGTGGGACTTAGTAGGTGTGTCGGCGGTGCGCCCGCCGCTTCGGTTCTCGTAGATGTAGTCGGCTGCCAGTGCTTGAATGAGGAAGCGGCAGTTATCTCGTATAAGCAGTCTAGGCTTACCACCCGTACCCAGTGAGGACATGAAGCTGCGGACGGCGGCGAGCCGTGGCTCTAGCTTGTTGCTGCGTGTCGGCGCGACGATAGGCACACCCTCTTTGCGAAGCACGTCGAACGGCGACAGGTTGATGTTCTGACCACCGGTCATACCGGCTGGGTCGCCGTAGGCTCTGACGCACACGCCGTTGGGGTAGTTCCGCTTGAGTGCCGGTCGCACCGTAGAGCGGTAGAGCTGCTCGACGCTCATGTCCTCCCCCATGAACTCGTCCAATACCATGAGCGTACCGTCGGACAGCAGTGTGCCGACGATGCAGACCGGCGTGCGTCCGAAGTCGAAAGCGAGATAGTAATCCCGCAGCTCCTTGGTGTTGACCCGCTCGGCTGGGAACGTATGCACGTCCCGATGGAACTCTGGGAACACCACCTTGCCGTGTTTCACATCTGCGAACTCGCCCAGCACATAGCTCTGTATCTTACCCATGTCGGGGTCGGCGAGCATGGCGTAGTAGTAACCATATCCCTGTGCAAGGTTCTGAATGTTCTCCGCCTCCGGATTGGGCAACCACTCGTCGTTGGGGTCGTGGCTGTTGGGGAATCCCGCAGGGGGAATCAATGCCGGCGGCTGGCTGAACATCTCTACCAACTTCTCGACACCCATCTCCCTCGCCACTTTCTCGAACTGCGCGTCGCGCTCGCCGAGATACCACTTGTGCAACCATGAACCTTTGACCGGACCATTGAACACACCGATGACACCCGTCCTATCCACCTTACCTTTCGTACCACTGGGGTAGCGACCGAGACGGCGCACCAAAGCGAAGACCACGCTCTCCGGCATCAAGTTCAACTCGTCACACAGCACCATTGTCGGCTCTGCACCCAAGAGCTTGTCCTGCGCGTCCTCACTGTCGAGGGCTAAGAACTGCACCTCCATGTCGAGAGCCGTACCGTCTTGCAGACGTGCGCGTACCTTACCAAAAGGCTGGCTACCCTCCGTGACCTGCAACAGCGGACCAAACATATTCTTCATAGACGGAATGGTGTTCGATTTGAGGAGGGCATAGGTATTCCTCACGACCAAGGCGCGGAAGTATCGGGTTTTGTCCAGCGGAGAGGGGGTCTGAAGCAGAGCAGAGCGCAGTAACTCCATGATTGCCCAAGAAGTTTTGGCTGAACCGGCAGCTCCTTTGACTAGGCGAATCAATGCCGTGGACATCGACGCGCGTTTGAGTGTGGGGTATTGGTCCAGTGCGAAACCGATATTAAGGCTGCTCATGCTCGATGACCTCCATAGGGGTTAGTTGGGCGACTGAGGGCGGTGTCATACCACTGCCGAAGTTGACGTTGAGTACCATGCCGCTGAACTGTTGCTCGTTTCGTGGTTTGATGTCGGCGATTTCGGCGAGGGCGGCGATGGCCTTGAGCTTGTCGGAGGTTTTATCTTTGTTGCTTCTCGCAATCTCGAACAGGTCTCGCAGGGTAGATTCTGACATCAATTTCGCTTGGGCGCGGAGCAGGTCGGTTCTACCATCGCCTATCCTGTCTCGGTGTGCCGAGACCCTTGAGCTGAAGTCGGGGTCGTCGAGAAGGTTTTTGATGTCGGAGGGCGAGAGGTCATAGCCTGCGCCGATTTCTTCTTCACTATATAATCTGTTGGCGGTCAGCACCGCAATGTCGCGGGCCAACGAATCTAAATCTATTGTCATTGGGATACCATCATGGACGGAAAAATTTATCAGGGGGTCACATTCCCACCTAATACCACACATGGGGACGGCTGCGTTTTTACCAACTGCACGTTCCTCGCGCCAAACGATTTCGGTAAGGGGTGCGTCTTTAAAGACTGCAACTTCGAGCGTTGCTGCCCACCTTATTATAATAACCGCTGGAGCAAAGTCGGCGAGGCCGGTGTTGTGGACGGCGGGTTCTGGGACTACGTTACGTTCGGAAAGGATACCACACTCAAGAGCGGAAGTGGTGGTTCGTACAGTATGGAAGAGGGCGTTACCAAAGATGCTGGGGCTAAGACCAGTGGTAGGGGTATCAAGGTCGAGGGTTCAGGCCATATCGTTACCGGCAAGTCAGTGTTGAAAATGGGCGACGCTCTGTGCGAGTGCGAAGATTGGCTGCCTCAAGCGAAGCTCTCGGCAACGAATGGGTACTTGGGCTTGGATGATGAGAGTAATACCACGGTAAAAATCGAGGAGGGCAAGTAATGGAAACCTATTTCACGGAAGTAAAAGTGCAGGCAGACAGGTATATAGTTGAGGTTGGTTCGGCATCTGCCTCACCAATGAAGCCTACCATCGTGGTCGAGAATAAGAAGATGACGGAGGAGGAGTTCAAAAAATACAGCCTTGACGAGGACTGCTCATGTGGATAGTATTCCGATGTCGGCGACCAATGCAGCGGGCGGCACTCGTGTCATTGGGGTAGGTTGCCGATACTACACCACGCTTCGGCGTGGTGTTTTTATTTTGGCTCTACCGGAGGTAGAGTCATAACCCGTCGTGCGGCGCACGACGGGTTTGCGTAGCAAGTAGTAACGCACTGCCGTTCTTATACCATCTTTGCGGATAGCAGTGGGGTTATACCATCTATGTATAAAACGCGGTTCTTATACAAATAACAGGGGGGTATGTGGGTAGCAGTGGGGTTATACCATTTTTCTGGGAGGGCGTTTATTGTGTGCGACTACCCTTTTCGCAGGTAGGTGGGGCAACCGTTCCCCGTGTTCCAATAGGGGGGATATATAACGCCGTTCTTATTTGCCGGTCATTCTTCACGCCGTCCCTCACCGTTCACGCCATCCTGCACCGTTCTTATATCGCGCTCGCACCGGCACGCGCTCGGCAAAGCGTTGCAAGCCTTGACATAGCTATAACGATATGCTTATACATATGTTATCCAAATGTCATTAACATCATGCAGTAAAAAACACTTGACAAAGTGAAATAAGTATGCCTATGTCTAAGAGGCTATTTATCGCGTAACGCTTGACTTATAATGCTTTTTATGTTATATAACGGCGGTTTTATTTAATTATGTAAAGAAACCTTAACTATTGTAATGGTGGCGTTCGTCCGAAAATCGCATTTATAAGCGCGTGATTGCAAGCTAAATCAACGGTTATGTCTATTTTCAGGCGTTAATTGCCTCTTATTTTATGTAAAGAGCGCCTTAACATATCTATCCCTTTTGTTATAAGTTTTTAACAATAAAGAAATATTAATATGTTATTATATAATAGGCATTTTATATAATTCAGGGCTTGTAAATGTGATATAAAATGGGTGCTATTTAGGGCGTTGTTATAATGTTAAATTATGTTAATCCATTGATTCTAAAGGGAAAGGTTAAGTGCTTGAATTTAAAGGAAAACAGAAACGTACTACCGCCGATAAATACGAATAAGGACGGCGTTATAAATGTAGAAATAGCGGGCGCGTGGGAGATAAGACCATGATTTGAAAGAAAAAAAAAGTAGATATAATAATAAATAAATATTATTTTATTTATTTACATTCTTATTTTTTTTTGTGCGGTTTTGTTATCGCCTAAAACTTTTTTTTTATTTTTTGATTTCACCTCGCGCGGTGGTCAAATTTGAACCTCAACAAACTAAAATATCTGCCATTTTATCGCCATTCCATTCAATTTTAAACTAACACTTCCTTAACATTCAGCTAACCTAACTTAACCATTATAACCGTTGACATATCAACACATCCCGCGTATAATTCGCTTCATCAGTTAGGCAACGTTCTTTCTGGTAAGCGATATAATAAATCGCTTTCCGCTCTTTAAGTTTATGTTTGTCGATAAAAATGCTTGACAAGGCCGATTGAACGCGTTATAATCCGTTTTATCAAATAAGCCATAAACTATTTTATCATAGCCTTGAATTGATTAACCCTACCTGCGCATGATGGCGCGTGGAAATGGTGCTATAACACGCCTGCCCTTATCGGGAAACGTGAGCTATATATATTTACGTGCATGGTAAAATAAAACTTGACTTATTCTTAATGATGGTATATAATACCGTCAACGTATCAAACCGCGTGAACTTAACCTTGTTAAAATTTTTCTTGACAAGCTAAAATAAAGCGGTTATAATATTAGTGAGTGTGAAAAGCACGAACTAACCCGAAAGGCGAAGCCTTGAGGAAACCTACATCGTAAAAACTAGGTATCCAATCCTAGCAGGCGTTATAACCTGTAATTATGACTAGTCAAACGGCCTCGGCCTTTGATGAACGCTCTTTAACAACTTGGAAAAAGTACATCACGCGCGTTGAGTGCGGAATCATCCGCCTTGACAGCAAAACAAGGATAACATCCCGTTAGAGTATGGCGATTGGTATAAAGTTAAGCCTAGGATGAAATAAGCCGAAGCCGTGTTATCCCTCAGAACTAAGGCATATAAGCATTGGTGAGTGCCGAGGGTTGCCTCGGGCAAAGCCCTCGGCAATGAATCAACCTTAGTGTATGCAAGATAGCCAGCATGATGGTAAGCGATGTGCATAGAGTCTATTGATACAACAGGGCGTAGTTACGCCCTGTTCAGTGAGTAGATTTTATAAACCTAAACCTGAAAGGGGCTGTTATGCAAAACTTTAACGCAATCAGACAATCGTTTGAGACTTACTATGTGGAGAACGGGTACGGCACTAAGGACGACCTTGACTATTATCGTTTGGTCGACTTGGAGGCATCCATGCGCCCAGAGCGTGCAGGCTTTGCCTCGTATCGTATCAAAATGGTAAATGAACTGTTTGCCTTTTACATGGCAGGCTTCAAAGCCGCTAAACCGTAACCTGCACAGAATCTATTTACCCAAACCGTTTGCACCATTAGCAGATGGTTTCAGTAAGTAGTCTCAACCTAACAAAAGGAAACCTGAAATGATACATATTAGAATTGCAGACAAGTGGTATGCCATCATTGAATTTGATGATTACGCGACCATAGAAGCTGAAGCCGAAGAAGTGTTTACCAACATCAAAGGCTTTACCCTAACCGCCGATAATTTCGAAGAAGCAGTGCATGTTGCAAACATGCCTGACGGTGACCGCAATATTGTAATTGCCTACTTTGAGGCAACAGGCGTATTCAACCATGAAGAAGCCTTAGACGCGTTTGTTGGTACTTCCTACCGCAATCCTGCCGACTTTGCCCAGTGTATTTGCGAAGAGGTTGAGAGTGAAGCATTGGAAGCCCTGCCCACCTACCTGCGCGATTGTATCAAATGGTCTGACGTGTGGGACTACTACCTGCGCCATGATTATTTTGAGTATAGCGGTTATTATTTCCGCAATGTGTAACCAAAGTGCTTAGTTATCCAAACCGTTGGTAATAATCGGCGGTTTCAGTAAGTGAGTACAACCTAAGGAAAGGAAACAAAAATGTTTGCCTTAATCCGAAATACAAAACCTGAAATTATCCTGTCAATCAGTGATGAATACCTAGATTCATGTGGTAACGATACGCCCGCCCGCTTTGTAGATTTAACATGGCAATGGCATGACGACAAGGGGAGCTGGGCTTCATTGGAAGTGTTAGGCGCAATCGACGACGCGCCCGATGGTAACTTTGACATCGCCACGCTGGATTATGAATTTACCGATGCGCGGGGCTACTTCAGCGATGACGACCTGACGGAAGATGATGAAACTGACCTGAAGGAATTGATGGTATATCACGCCTGCGACTTCCACCCTTTACACGATGGCTATGTTCGTGAGGATATTTGACATGGATATTTACGAAGCCCTGCAAGATTTAATCGAGCTTACCACGCCCCAATGCGTGATTGGTATCGATACCGCCTACACATATGCAGATGATGAGGGGCAAGACGTAGAGTATGGCTGCGATGTTACCTTGACATGGTATGACGACCAGTTGCAAGCGTCCGTTACCGCGCCATTGTGTCGGATTGGTATCCCTGAAGAGGGTAAAGGCTATGACATTAGCACCCTGTATTGGGGCGGTACGTCCGCCGACTGGGACTATTACATCAATGTAGCTGGGCTGTCTGAAGATGAAGAGATTGCCCTGCAAGACTTGATGGACGACAAGATGGCTTGGTACGACCCGAAACAAAGTGGGTATGAACTCAACATTGAGCATTACTAGAGACAAACAACCATGAATAAACTAATCGAATTTTTACATAACCCTGAAGCCAAAGGCTTGATACTTGGTAACAACGGATTCCGTGCTGAACGTTATCCTATCGGCGGTGTCCGCGTGTGGTACGAGGGTATGGAGCTTTGTTGGCTTGAGCCTGACAGCTTGCAATGGGCTGTCCATATCACATCACTGGACTCACGCGCTAAATGCAACCGCATGACCGAGATTTTGGCTTTGCTGGGTATGCCACAGCTTCGTGTGCGATGGGCTAAACGTGGAGAGTATATCCAACGAACATATAACGGGCTAGTCATGGCCGAGTACAGCCTACCTTTGAAACAACCCTTGCGAGTAACAGTATGAAAGAGTTAGGAAAACCAACCATCACATTGATGGTATATGAGCCTGCCAATGAGCAGTCGTATGACGTGCCGTCCGCCGTGCCTTATGTGTGCGAGGTGCAATTCTACTGGGCTGATACTGGAAACATACTGCTTACTTTGGCGGACAAACGCAAAGCCTTGATTGTTGAAATGGAAGCGCAAGGTTTATCCCCTTTGCAAATTTACGAGCGACTGGAAATCCCTACGTTTGGTACATCTAGCGAGCGACTGGAAGCAGACATTGCCCACTGTGAGATGGTATCCGATGCGCTGAAGTGGTACGAGGCGGAAGGTATCATGCTTGACGAGGAAGTAATCGTGTTCTATTTCGATTGGGACGAGGGCGTATGTGAGAATACCGCCGGCGCGTTGCTGTTCTTTGATAGTGGATATATGGGACAGAAATTTGTGTCATCGCCTGAAGCAGTCATACCTGAAATACTACAACCGTTGATGACTATTGCGGTTGAGGAGCGCAACATCTTTCGTATTGAACAGCTAACGGAAGCCATGCGTTTCATGATGGAAAGAACTTAAAGGAATTTTAGTATGGCACAAACAATAAGAGCAGTTAGTCAGGCAACAGGAATCAGCGTGTATCTGTTAAAGAAGATGCTGGCACAAGGCGACATTACCCAAATCACGGTTGATGATGTGTTCGAGTACCAACGGCGCGAAGCTATACGCAATGCGCGTATGACGGAGGCTGAAGTGCTGGCGTACTTCAGGCATGACGAGGGCGCGTTCCATGAAGCCTTAGCCAACGGCGCAATCATGCCGTTGGTTGATGGTAGATACTTGGGGCGAGATTTGGTAGAGCTAACCCCACACCGCTTCGCCCTGCTACCGCCACACCCTGCATACACACCGACACGCCCCGAACCGAACTTGCCGATTGAGTGGAATCCCGTATCAGCACTGGCGAAAGCCAATTTCAAGCGTGCCTTTGAATCCCGACAAAGCCAGTCGGAGTTTTGGACGCATGACGGCGTGAACTTCTACGCCCCAGATGGTATCTATTGCGCGTCTAGGGTGCGCGGAATCCGCAAGACCATGCGAGCCAGCCGACTGGCTAACGCCCCACTGTACGCCCCTGACGTGGTAGCTACACCCACAGGGCAAGCCGAGCGAGTAAAGGTGCAAGGCTACACGACACCGAGAGCAACAGTGGTTAATCTGTCCGTGATGGACGACTACGGTGTGTGGGCGCACTCACACGGCGTGTACAACGCGCCGGAGGCATGGGTTAAAGCCCTGCAACGTGCCGTGCATATGCTCGGTATGGCTATGATATTTGATGCGACCGACACCATCGACAGCGTGATGGGCGCACTCGCAAGCTGGCTTGACACCGCTGTGTAAAACATATTGACACACGAGAGATTCTCTCGTAAAATTAGATTAAACCTTAATGGAGTAAAACAAATGGTAACTACAAAATTAGACCTGCAATCCCCAAAAGCCCAGATTAAAATCGAAACCCCTGCTGAACGCGCTCGCCAAGCGGTTGTCGAGTTCCGCGCCCAGTGTAATGAGGACGTATATCGTGCGTTGTTGAGTATTATTGAATCCGAATCTGCCAAAGGCGCGGTGCGCTTGAGCCTGTATCATTATGATGATGTACAAGACCCATTGGTTCTAAATAAATCCTCGTCAGACCGATATATTAATGGTGAGACGCGCGTGGCGATTAACGTAGCATCGCTGATTGATACCTCCAAGTTGGCAAAATGGTTGGAATCCGACGGTTTCAAGGTTGATACTATGGATTCAGAGGATTTCGTAACAGTAATCGACACTATCTCATGGGAGTAAACAATGAACACCAATGAAACCGTGTGCCGTTATGCCAAAATCATGGCGGTAAAAGAAGTGTTCAGTACCCACCCATACTGGCACACCAGCAACTACCCTTATCCGCATGAGAACGTCTTGGCTGATTGGTTTGATGTGGTAGTCAACAACCACCCTCCATCACCGAGTGTCCGCACTATGTGTGAGTCTATCCACGATGTAACTGATGGTGCGACGGCCTACGACATCGAAGATGCCCTCGATACTGACGGCGATATGATGTACACCCTGACCGAGCAGTATGAGTTCAGCGAACCTTACGCCTTGCTGGAAGAGAAGTACCAAGCTTTTGAAGCCCACCTGACAGAATTTATTAAATATCTGAAAGAGCAATCATGAAATACGCAATCCGAACCCTTATTGCAGTTGCCGCTATCGGCGGTGGCGTGTACGCCATGAGCAGTACCGATGGTACGACTGATACTACCAGTCATCAATGCGCCCAACGTGTCGCCGAGCTTGAGAATCAAGTGGCGGTGTACGAGCAAGCCCAAGTGATTGAAGAGCAGTACGACAAGCTCGACGCGATGGAGCGTGTGCGTGGCGATGCGGAGGCCAGCCGATGAAAACCTATGTACTGGTAGTTTACGCCACTCCAGCCGTAAACTCCGATGTTATGGCACAGTTGTCAGCCCCTCGATATTCTAGTGTTCCCGCCATGTGCGATGCCGTTGAGCAAGTGCTTGGGGACTTCGAGGGCAACGATTGGCAGTATTATTCCACAGATGGTTTCCGTGAGAAGTGGAACGCTTCAACAGTATGGGGTGGCGCGATTTCGTCAGTTGAAACATATATCGCGTTCTTGGAGGTGGAACATGACGAGTAACACACCCGAAACTTACGCCGACCTACTCAAGGCACGGGGCGATGTCCCCATCTCGGTACTGCGCCAACTCAAGGCGCAAATCGACAGCCTGCTGGCACTGGTAGATACCCTCGATGTGGATATGCAACTTACCCCTGCACCTGACGATGCGACGGTGGCTATTGCCAATGCGCTACGCGCCCGATACCCCGACTTCGCCGACAAGAGCGACGCAGAGGTGCTGGCCTACTTCAATGTACAGGTAGGTGCATGATGGGTATCGAAGCCATACCACTGTTCGTTAAGCCCAAGAAGCCGAGCCGTAGCAGTACCACGCCGGAGAGCGCAGTCGTCCATGCCGTGAAGCAGTGGGCTAAAAACAAACCCGACGTGTACATCGTCCGTGTGGTACAAGCCGGCGAGGTGGGTGTGCCTGACTTCCTGCTGTGTGTCTGCGGTAGGTTCATCAGCGTGGAGTGCAAGGCAACAGGACAAGTGCCACGACCCAACCAACGCCTGCAAATGGGGCGCATTACTGCCGCCGGTGGCATCGCCCTGTGGGGCGATGCCGACACCCTTATCCCTGAACTAGATATTATTTACCAAAGGTTGAAGAAATGATTACTGCAACAGAACTGCGAGACTTGATGGTTTTTAGTAAGGAGTTTGTGACCCTACGCAAGCACATTGAGCAACAGGTTATCACCTCCGCCCTTGCTGGTAGTACGTCATGTTTGATTAACAGACTGCCAATCACTGTTATTGCGCAGTTGCGCATATATCTCGAAGTGCATGGTTACACCATATCAGTGTCAGATGCTGACGAGAATCAGAGCGTAGATGTGGTCGTCGGTTGGAAGGAAAGTAAATGAGTAGCCAAGAAGAACTGTACATGGCTATGGGCAGTATGCTCGACGTACTGCACCTGCACCCCGACGGCGTGGACATGGTTATCGACACTATGTTAGACACGTTGACCATGATGTCCGATATGGACACCTACCCACCAGAGGCTCTCTCTGTGATTAAGAAACGTGCCGAAGCAATCCGAGAAGCCGTGAAGAACAACCCATTACCTGCCCAATCGACACCATGCAAACCGTTAGTTCAATAACCGCCCGCCGTAAAGAGGCGAAACTGCAAAAGCAAGCCGAGCGTTTGGTCAAACGTACCAAGCGTGAGACACACGCCAGCTTCAAGACCGACCGCAACATAGACAGCAAAGTCTCGAATGGTAGGAAGCTGTACTGCAAGAAGATGATGGATGCGCCGCGCATCGACCCCGATGTCCTGTACACCTACTGCATAGATATGTGGATGCGACTGGGCGATATGCCCTACATGACCGACCCCAGCACTCTGACGTTCTTCACTCGAGCTTTGAATGCTTACCATATCCTTGCCCGTATGTACGACCAACCCAACATGAGCAAGACGGTTGAGTTGTGCAAGGAAGCCTACGCCGCACTGATGACATGGCTTTCCGATTTCGACGAGCTTGACAGTCCGCAACGCCGACGCGAGGTGCTGACACCTCTGCATACAGCCTGTATGTGTATCGCCGAGAGCTACGAGCATATCAGCCAACATCTGTTCGAGTACCTGACGAACTACACACGCGCCCAGCAGGTATGCAAGAAGATTTGTATCACGACCGCTATGCGCCGAGAGCTGCTCGATGAGTTCGTAGCCGTAACCAATGGTAAGGACGTGCGTCAAGCGGCTAAGGCTTCAGGTCTGCCGTACAACGAGTTCCGAACCGACATCATCGTATGGGCTAACCACTTGTACGATGTACACACCCTCGTCCCCAACTCGCCGCCGGCGAGCCGACCGCGTTCCGTGCCGGAAATTCGTGCGGATTGGTTACAGATTCTGTTGGCAAACAACTTTAAGTTCCTGCGCGGCATCCTGCTCGACGCGGAGAGTGAGCTGCGTACCCTTGAGAACAAGACGGGGCTGTCGGTGTTCGACTGGGCGGCGCATGAAGCCAAAGTCTTAGGAGTTAAGTTATGATTGGGATTTTTATGACCATACTGACGATACTTATCATCTCTCCTGCTGCTGTATTGTGGTTGGTAGCTGAGATACTTTATATCGTCGTGTTCTTTATAAAGGTGTTCAGTTCCATGCTGTACATATTATCACTGGCAGTTAGTGCTAACTTTGATAGCTACATTCGTAACTATATGTTTTATAACGACATCATTGGTACGACCAAGAAACTTATCCGTACCGAAATCGCAGAGCAGATGAAAGCCCTGCGTCTGTTGTCCGTGTTCTTTGAAAGGAAACGCTGATGATGTACCTTGTTTCTATGATTGCCGGTGTGTGGATGTGTGTGCTGTTGATACTGTTTTCACTGTGGGATACGCTTGTCGTCCTGCTGTTCAGTATCCGCGCCGTCATTGAGCTTGCTACGTTGGTAGTTGCCATACTTCTCGCCGCGACCGACGTGTCTCTGCGCCAGCTATCGAACAGCCACGACACAACCGTGTGGGGTGTAGCCAAGTATGAGTTCCGCAAGGCAGGCATCCTGTTCAAGGGCGACTTGTTGGCCACCCTCGTGACCCATAGACTATTAAAAGAGATTAAGCAATGAACTACTTAACCCTCGACTTTGAAACCTATTACGACAAAGAAATCAACCTCAAGAAGCTGACGACGCAAGCCTACGTCATGCACCCACAGATGGAAGTGTTGATGGTCTCTGCCAAGTTCAATGAAGACCCTGTGCAGGTTATTGACGGCGAGCAAATCCCTACGTTCTTCGCTACGGTTGATTGGTCTAATACCGCAGTCATCGCGCATAACGCCGTGTTCGACGGCAGTATCCTGTACTGGCGGTACGGCGTGCGACCTGCGATGTTGATTGATACCATGAGTATGGCTCAAGCACTAGGCGTTCCGACCATTGCCGGTAGTGCCAGCCTCGCCACCTGTATCCGCTTGTTGCAAGAAGCAGGGTACGCCGTACCGCCTAAAGGCACAGAAGTTCTGGACGCATTGGGCAAACGCCGTGCCGACTTCACGCCGCAACAGTGGGCAGCCTACCGTGAATATTGTAAGAACGATACCGACATCACATGGTTCTTGTTCAAAGTGCTGCGTCAGTACCTGACGGACGAGGAGATGCGCTTCCAAGACATCATCCTGCGCTGCTACACCGAGCCACGCCTGACCGTTGATATTCCTACGGTCGAGTACGAGCTTAACCGTTGCCGTACCTACAAGGCCGAGCAGTTGGCAGAGGTGTGCAAGATGTTTGGTACAACCCAAGACAACCTGTCTGCGCTTCTACGCAGTAACGACAAGTTCGCCGAAGTCCTACGCAGTATCGGTGGTGTGACCGAAGAGGAAGCCGAGCAAGGCAAGAGTGGTACGTTCATTATCCCTACCAAAGTATCCGAGAAAACCGGCAAGACCACATGGGCGTTCGGTAAGACTGACGTGGCGTTCAAGGCGTTGTGCGAGCATGACGACCCGCGTGTGCAGGCGGTATGCCAAGCGCGGTTGGCGGCTAAGTCCAGTATCGACGAGACCCGATGTCTCAAGTTCCTTGAGTATGGTAGCTATGGCTTCCTGCCGATGGGCTACAAGATTGGCGGAGCGCACACGAACCGTATGTCGGGGGGTTCTGCTGGGTCGGCAAATATGCAGAACCTACCAAGCGGACGACGTGAGGGGCAGAGCGACCTGTTGCGCCGTAGTATCATCGCTAGGGGCAATGACGTTATCATAAATTTCGATGCCTCCGCAGTAGAGGCGAGAACATTGGCATATGTAGCAAACCAAACCGACGTGATTGGGGTGTTCGCCTCCGGCGGCGATGTGTACGCTTATGCTGCCGCTCGTCAACATGGTATCCCTTATCAAGAGGTGGTCGATGGGCGCAAGAGTAGCGACCCTGATACCGCGAAGAAATATAACGCAATGAGACAGTACGGGAAGTTACTAACACTTTCGTTAGGATACGGTCAGGGGGCGCAAGGCTTCCAGCGGTACGCCCTGCTCAACGCCGGATTGAACCTTACGATGGACGAGGCGGCACAGTCTGTCCGCGCATGGCGTGATGCCAACAGTTTCATCACAGGATTTTGGCGTATGTGTGACCAAGCTCTTGCCACGATGGTGGCAGGTGGACAGATGTACTTCGGCGGGGCGGACGGCAAGATGTTCTTCGCCGATGGCAACCGATATATCTTCGGTCGCAAGGTCGCCGGTATCCGTATGCCCAATGGTTTATGGTTGAACTATCCCAACCTCCGCGCCGATTGCACAAACCCACGTCGCCCGCAATATTTCTACGACAAATGCGGTTATAATGGAAAGCCTTTAGAAACAAAGGTTTACAGTGGTTTAGTCGCTGAGAATTGTGTACAAGCCCTTGCGTTCGCCGTCATGAAAACCCAAGCCGTATGGATTGCCCAATACTACCCGATTGTGATGAACACGCATGATGAATGGTGTATCGTCGTACCGCGCGAACAAGCAGAGGTCGCGGCGGATTATATGCACCGCTGTATGTGTACTACACCTGACTATGCCAAAGGCTTGCCCCTCGCGTCAGAGGGTGGCTGGGCGCAGAGCTACGGCGCAGTCGATGATGACTGGTCTAAACGCCCGACCAATCCAGACCGCAAACATATTTTCAACCCCCAAACTGGAGAAATCCTATGACCGCCCAACGAACAAAAGACTGGAACGAGTTTGCCGGTAAGGTAGCAGACCATATTGAGAACTACACCGTACCACAGTACGGCGATGCGCCCAACGACAACGTAGAGTCGTGGTCGGCGCAAGACTGTATCGCCCAAGTGCAGAAGTACGCCGCACGTTTTGGTAGTAACCAACGTGCGGGTCAGGAAGAACTCGACCTTATGAAGATTGCCCACTACGCACAACTGGCTATGGGTAAGCTGAAACAAAAACCGTTTGACGGTAACACTGCTATCGAGTATCTGCGAGCAGGCAAGCCGGTACGATTGGTTATGGATAAGGATGTGGTTGTTCTCGCTATCATCAATAATAATTCCTTGTCCAGCTTTGTCAAAACCACCTGTGGTATTGGCGACGATGCAGCGAACCTGCCTATCTACGACCAATACCTGATTACCTACAACGGCGAAGGTGTTTGTTTTTATTCTGTATTGCCGTTTATGGGGAACGCGTGGACCCTCGCCAGTGAAGCTGACGTTCGTTACGCCATCTCACGCAGTACCCAACCGAAAGGGGAATACGATGTCGCGCGTTAACCAATCTGACCTCGTTAAACGCTTGGCGTTGGAGTTCGAGATTCCTGTTGCCCGTGCCAAGAAGATGGTAGATTTCTTCATCGAGCAAATATCAGAGGAACTGATTAAGGGTAATCCGGTATCGTTATGGCGTTTCGGTACGTTCCGTCGGGGCGAACCGTATATCCGACCTAACTGCCGCCTCGGTAATGGCGGTGTCGCGCACTACAAGCCACGCATACGTTTGGCGACATCTACCCGACTGCGACGACGGTTGTAAAACCGTTGCAACACGAGAAAATCCTGCGTATAATAGCGCAGGATTTTTATTTATAGGAACAGACCATGAGCAAGCATAAGGTACTTAGTTACAGTGCCATCTCTCAATTTGAACACTGCCCTTTGCAATACAAGGTGGTTAAGCTCGACAAGCTGTACCCGTATGAACAATCAGAAGAAGCCAAGTGGGGGGACTACGTTCACAAATGTTTAGAAAACGCAATCATGCAAGGCGTACCGTTGCCAAACAACGTATCGCAATATCAACCATTAGTAACCGCCGTAGGCTCACGCCGCGCAAACGGGTGGGAAGTAGATTGTGAGCGCACGTTCGCCATCCGTAACGACTACACCGCAACGTTCACGACAGACCAAGACGTGTGGTGGTCTCCGCGCAACGCGCTCGCCGGTAAGATAGACGTGTTGATGGTATCGCCCGATAAGGACGAGGCTGTCATCGTTGACTGGAAAACCAACAAGTCTGCCAAGTACGCAGACCCTAAGCAGATTGACCTGTACGCGCTGTGCGTCATGCTGGCTATTCCAACCGTGACTAAGGTCACTGGTTGCCTCATGTTCGTCTGTGATGACTACAAGATGGTACGCTCCACATACACCCGCGCCGACATCGACCGGTTGAAAGAGGAATGGCGTTGGAAAGTAAACCGCGTCGTCCTCGCCATCGTAAACGACAATTTCCCAGCAGGCGAAGCCACACCGTTGTGTGGTTGGTGTCCGCACAGCGAGTGCGACAACTGGCAACAAGGGCAGGACTACCTTGCCCGAAGAAAGAAACGCAGATGACTAATATGTATTTCCCGAACGTGCATGAGCGCGTTCTACGCATTAAGACCACAGACATTGCTGCCGTTACCGCAGCGATTCCCGATGCGCGTCCGGTGGAATACCACCCTGACGGTACGGTGTGGGTCGATGTCGATTGGACGTTCGACAACATGACCAAGCTCTCGCTCGCCGGTCAGCCGGCAGTGAGTACCATCTTTGACGGTTATGCTTTCAGTGGTCGAGACCGTCCGTACTACCACCAACTCCGTATCGCGGAGTTCCTGTCGCGCAACCCACGCGCGTATTGCTTCGCTGGCATGGGGACTGGCAAGACCCGTAGCGCGTGTTGGGCTATGGACTACCTCATGTCCATCGGTGTCATCGGTAGGGTGTTGGTGGTCTGCCCCAAGTCGTTGATGTACTCGGCGTGGGTGGACGACATCATGGCTACTTGTATCGGGCGCAGGCATTGCGTCCTGTACGGCGACAGCAAGAAGCGCAAAGAGTTGGCACGGCGCGACAACACCGAGATAGACATCATCAACTTCGACGGCGTGGAGATTATCTCCGAGACGTTGGTAGTCAACAACTACGACCTGATTATCATCGACGAGAGTACAGCGTACAAAGACCCGTCCACTAAGCGTTGGAAAGCGTTGGCGAAGTTGATTACCCCGCAGACGAGAGTGTGGGCGTTGACCGGCACACCGACACCGCAGGGCGCAATGGACGCATACGGACAAGGTAAGCTGGTAAACCCAGTGCGTATGCCACGCACCAAGACCGCCTACCGAGACATGGTACAGTTCAAGGTCAGCACGTTTATTTGGCGCGACAAGCGCGGTTGGCAGGACACCGTTAACCATCTCTTACAACCGTCCATCTATATCCGCAAGGCTGACTGCCTCGACCTGCCGCCGGTAACGCGCAGCTACTTAGACGTAGGGTTGAGCAAAGCACAGACCCTCGCCATCAAAGCTATGGTTGACGACATGGTTGCCAACTTCGACACCGGACACCAAGCTGTCGCTGCCAACGCCGCCGTGCTGCACGGCAAGCTGCGGCAGATATACGCAGGGGCTATTTATGCCGACGACGGCACGGCTATGGCACTGGAGAACAGGGCGCGTATCGAAGCTACCATCGACCTTATACGGCAAGCCCGCGAGTCGGGCGACGACAGCATCGCAGAGGGCAGACCACACAGCAAGGCGTTGGTGTTCGTACCGTTCAAGCACGTCATGACGGTATTGGAAGATGCCCTGCGTAAGCACTTCGATGTGGCGGTCATATCGGGAGACACCAGCGTCCACGAGCGCAAGCGCATCTTGGACAGCTTCCAGCAGACGGCTACGCCGGAGGTCATACTGGCTATACCCGAAGCATTCTCGCACGGCGTGACGGCCACCGCCGCCAGCCTCACAGTGTGGTACGCGCCGCCCAGCCGGACAGAGACATACCTACAAGCCTGCGAGCGCATGGACAGACCATCGCAAACGCAGCACATGAACATTGTCCACCTATATGGGGACAAGAGGGAGCGCGAGATGTACCAGCATCTTGCAGATAATAAGCAGAATCAGGAAACTCTACTTCAACTTTACTACGATACGCTTGGTATCAAGAAAGGACAATCATGAAACCAGTAGTCTTTCCCGATGTCGGATACACTCCGGCGAACCTGCGCTTGCTACTCAAGCGCACACATACCACACAGCAACGCGCCGCCGTACTGTTGGGCGTGAACGAGCGCACAGTGAACAGTTGGTGCGCCCCTATCGACAGGGCGCAGCATACCGATATGCCCAGTAAGAAGTGGGTCGAGCTACAAAAAATTTTAACGCCCTCCTTGCAACACGAGAAAATATCTCGTACAATAACCCAATCAAACAACAATAAGGATTGAGAAAATGGACTTATCACAATACACAGAATCCCAACTCGCCGAGTGGTATATCAACAACCGCAACTGGCTCGCCGACCGCAAGGAAGATTACGAAGCCCTGATTGCCGACGTTGAGAAAACCCAAGACGAGTTGGAAATCGAAATGCAAAAGCGGTTGAATGCCGCCGATGCAACCAGCTTCCGCACTAAGGGCGGCACTATTGTCGCCTCCGACCGCGTGACATACAACGTAGAGGACAGAGCGGCGTTTGGTAGTTTCATCATCGAGTCCGGCGCGTGGGAAGCAACGCAGTTGCGCCCAGCCAAAGACTTCGTTGAAGACTATGTTCGTGAGAACAACGGTCAGTTGCCAGCAGGTGTGGCAGCGTACACCAAGAAAACCATCTCGGTTAAGAAACCAACTAAATAAGGAACATGAAAATGACAAATCTCCCAGCCAACACCCAACAAGGTGGTCTGATTCTCGGCGGTCAAATGCCCGCCTATATGCAAGAACTTGCCGCGCAATCCTCTATGGGGGCGTTCGGCGACGGCTTCTCCGGCAGCCGACGTGTCCAACTGAAAGGCGGACAAATCAACTTCTTGGCAGAAGATGGTAAACCTATGGGCGTGGTACAGAACGCCGACGGTACAGTTACCACATTCCCACAATATACCAACAGTGCCGAAATCATCATCTTGGGTATCGCACCGGAGGGTAACACCTCCTACCGCACCCTGTATCTGTCTCAGTACAAGGACGGCGATATGCTACCGCCTGACTGCTGGTCTGCCGACGGCGTACACCCATCGCCCAAGTCCTATGCCAAGCAGTCCGACGCTTGCGCGTCATGCCCTAAGAACGTGGCAGGCACGTCGTCCACCGGTAAGGGTAAGGCTTGCGGTTCTCGCAAACGATTGGTAGTGGTATATGCCAATGACCCAGAGATGCGTTTGTTCAGTATGGACTTGTCGGCAACTGCACTGTTCGGTGAATCCGCCCGCGCCGCAGAGGGTTATCTCACGCTGTCCGCTTATGCCAAGTCCTTGAAACAAGGCGGCGCAATTTGGGAGGGCATCGTAACCGAAGTATGCTTCAGTGAGGGTGCGAACATTGGTGTCCGCTTCAAAGCCAAAGCCTATGTCGATTATCCGAAACTGCAACAACTGTTGGCACTTGGTAAGACTGATGAATCCGCAGAGATTCTTACCATCGACTTCCCAGAACGTAAGACCGACGACACTGCGCCGGTGGCACAAGCCTACGTTGCCGCCGACCCGAAAGCCGCCATGCTGACTAACCCTGCGTTCCAAACCACCCTTGCCCATCTGCGTGATTGGGCGCAACACCCCTCCGTGACCGTAGAAACTATTCGCGCCGAAGCTGCCAAGTACGGCGTAGCCCTGTAAAGAAAAGGAAATCACAATGAATCAATTAACCATGTCCGACATTCAATTCAACTTCAGCAACGTAACCATCGCGTTACAGATTGGTAATGATGGAAAAGCCCAACTCACATTCACACCAACCCAAACCACAGAACTCTATGCAAACACTGTGCAGCCTGCTTCTGAACCTGCCGTTTCTCCTGCTGCTGGCAGTACCACTGGTGTTCGCGGCAACGATGGCACTGCTGTTCCTCATGCCACTGCTGGCAATACTGTGGATGCTCCTGTATCCGCTGTGGCCGCTCCTGCTGCTCCTGCTGCTCCTGCTGCTCCTGTGGGTAATCCTACGACCGATGTACATACTTCTCAAGTAACGTTGACCCCTCCGCCTGCTGCCGCTCCTGCCGCTCCTGCCGCTCCTGCCGCTCCGGTCGTACCGCAAGCCCC
>OGHJ01000520.1_pt1 | contig 57333 bp, 48 predicted proteins | sample 1571351 | NCBI WGS metagenome assembly OGHJ01 (sample SAMEA2582037, study PRJEB24529) | metagenome | biome: Human gut stool | place: China | collected 2011 | reverse complement strand
ATAGAGGGCAGCGTATCCAAAGCGTCTCTGCCATGCTTCTAAGGAAGAAGAAAAGAAATCGCCTTTTGGAATATAGGTATACCCAAAAGGAAACACAAGGTTTTCTATGATCTGCAGTTTTTGCGGACAGCTCATCTTACAGATTTTTTCAGCCTTTGCCTTTCTGAAAAGCAGACTCAGGACAAAAAGCAGCACACAGAGCAGAAGAATCATACCAATATACAAATACATATGAAAATCCTTAAAAGTTTTTTATATCATATGCAGGGCGTTGTATGTCGGGAACAGAATGTGGTATGCTTGAAAAAAAACAGGAAGGAAGATTTTTTATGTATATAGGAAATCATTTGTCCTCGGCAAAAGGTTATGAGGCAATGGGAAAGCAGGCAGTCCGATTAGGCGGTGAAACCTTTGCATTTTTTACCAGAAATCCAAGAGGTGGAAAGGCAAAAGAGATTAAGCCTGAGGATGTGGAAAAATTTTTAGAAATTGCAAAAGAGCAGCACTTTGGAAAGATCGTGGCACACGCACCCTATACGATGAATGCCTGTGCAGCCAAAGAAGACATTCGGGAACTGGCACATACGATGTTTACCGATGATTTAAAGCGCATGGAGTATACACCGGGAAACTATTACAATTTTCATCCGGGTTCCCATGTCGGACAGGGAACGGAGACAGGAATCACATTGATCGCAGAACTGCTCAATCAGGTGTTACATCCGGAGCAGACGACGACCGTCTTATTAGAGACCATGGCAGGCAAAGGAAGTGAAGTCGGAAGAAACTTTGAGGAATTACAGGCAATTATAGAACGGGTGGATTTAAAGGAAAAGATCGGAGTCTGTCTCGATACCTGCCATGTCTGGGATGCCGGTTACGATATCGTGGAACATCTCGATGAAGTGTTAAAGGAATTTGACCGTATCATCGGATTAGAGAGATTAAAAGCCATACATTTAAATGACAGTATGAATCCGTTAGGAAGCCACAAGGACCGTCATGCAAGATTAGGAGAAGGGCAGATCGGATCAGAAGCATTGCAGAGGATCGTATGTCATGAAAAGCTGCAGGGACTTCCGTTCATCTTAGAGACACCGAATGACGATGAGGGCTATGCGGCAGAGATTGCAATAGTAAAATCCTGGCGGGAAGGTCTGAAATAACAGTCTGCAATAGAAATCTGAAAGAAAAGTCTAAAACAGTGCAGAAACACTAAACTATTGAAAGAAATGTACGATATATAATATAAGAAAGTAGCATAAGTGGGCGGAGCCGGCTTAGCAGGAACAATCAAAACGCAGCAAAACCACGGAGGGATGGATATGAGTACAATTAACAGTGTAACAGCAGCGGCGTATACAACAACAGCTTATGAGAGCAAAGCAGCTGCAAAAAAAGAGAATACAGAGGCAACGACAGAAAAATCCTATGGCAAAGATGTAGGAGTAGTCTATGAGAAAAGTTCAAAGACCGTAGAAAATGCAGGAACTTATAAAAAGACAAGCGGAAAGACAAATACCGCACTGATCGAAAAGATGAAAGCAGATACAGCAAACAGAACCAACCAGCTTCGCAGCATGGTAGAGCAGATGATGACGAAGCAGGGCAAGAAGATCGGACAGGCAGACGATATCTGGTCATTCTTAGCAAGCGGTAAATATAATGTATCTCCTGAGGTAAGAGCCCAGGCACAAAAAGATATTGCAGACGATGGTTACTGGGGCGTAGAGCAGACATCTGACCGTATCGTGGAATTTGCAAAAGCATTATCCGGCGGTGATTCAGAAAAAGCAGACGAAATGATCGCAGCATTCAAAAAAGGTTTTGATCAGGCAACCAAAGCATGGGGCAAATCCTTACCGGATATCTCCGGCAGAACCTATGATGCTGTTATGAAAAAATTCGATGCATGGAAAAACGGTACAGAGACAGCTAAGACAGAAACAGAAGAATAATGATCAAAATTTATCATCAAAGACATCCTAACAGGGAGGTCAGATGACAGGAAAGCGGAGTAATCTCTTACGGAAAAGGCGAAGGGATTCTCCGCTTTTTTTACTCTACAGATTAGGGTGTCAAAAGGCGGTTTCAGGTTTTTGTATTGACAATTGCACAAAACCGAGTCTGTTTTGTTCCGTTGTACAAAAATAAGAAAATCTAAGTCTGCCTGAGTTAGATTTACTAATTTTCTCCCAAAGTCACAAAAGCAGTCTCGGTTTTGTGCAAGTTGCAAACTACTAAGTTGTGAGCCGCCTTTTGACACCCGGATCTCGGCAGGAAATGTCACTTGACATTTTTAAAATATCACGTTAGAGTATATTGTATACAAAGTGCAGGAGAAAAACATGGATGAGTTAAATTTAAAAGCATTGGCAAAAATTAATATTGGACTTGACGTATTGAGAAAGCGTGAGGACGGATATCACGAGGTTCGCATGATCATGCAGACGATCCACTTATTTGACCGTCTTCATATCAAAAAGACAAAAGAGCCGGGGATTCAGATTTCTTCGAATCTGTATTACCTTCCGGTCAATGAGAACAATTTAATTCATAAGGCGGCAGCTCTTCTGATGGATGAGTTTTCAATCACAGAGGGTGTAGAGTTCCGTTTAGAGAAGCATATTCCGGTTGCGGCAGGCATGGCAGGAGGCAGTACCGATGCGGCAGCAGCATTATATGGAATGAACCAGATGTTTGATTTAGGTCTTAATATGGAGCAGTTGAAGGAACGTGGTGTAAAGATCGGAGCAGACGTGCCATATTGTCTGATGCGTGGAACCGCTTTAGCAGAGGGAATCGGAGAGAAGTTAACAGCACTTCCGCCGATGCCGAAATGTCCGGTTTTAGTAGCGAAGCCATCGGTTGCGGTTTCTACAAAATTCGTATATGAGAATCTGCACTTAGAGAATGATCCGCCACATCCTGATATTGACCGTTTATTAGAAGATATCCGTAAGAAAGATTTACAGAGTACCGCACAGGATATGGGAAATATCTTAGAGACGGTAACCGTTGCACATTATCCTGAGATTGCAAGTTTAAAGGAAATTATGAAAGAACATGGAGCACTCAACGCACTGATGAGCGGCAGCGGTCCGACGGTATTTGGACTGTTTGAAGATGAAAAAACAGCAAAGAGAGCGTATCGTGCAGTAAAAGAGAGCGGGCTGGCAAAGCAGCTCTATCTGACAACGATTTATAACAACAGAAAGTAGAGGGATTTATGACAGACAATTTAAAATTAAATGTGGATGCATATCTGCCACTGCGTGATGTAGTATTTCATACACTGCGGGAGGCAATCCTGAAAGGAGAGTTAAAACCGGGGGAGCGTTTGATGGAATTGCAGCTTGCATCCAAATTAGGAGTGTCGAGAACACCGATCCGTGAAGCAATCCGAATGTTAGAGCAGGAAGGGTTAGCAGTGACGATCCCGCGCAGGGGTGCGGAAGTAGCACGGATGACCGAAAAAGACATGAAAGATGTTTTGCAGATCCGTGAGGTATTAGATGAATTAGCGGTCCGTCTTGCCTGTGATAATATCACAAAAGAGGAGATTAAAGAGTTAGAAAAGCAGATGTTGCAGTTTGAAAACAGCACGAAGCAGGGGGACATCAAAAAAATCGCAGAAGCCGACGTGGCATTCCATGATACGATTTACCATGCGGCAGGCAATGCAAAGTTAGTAACGATGTTAGATAATATGCGTGAGCAGATCTACCGGTATCGAGTGGAATATCTAAAAGATGAACATGCATATCCGACACTGATACAGGAGCATCGAAAGATACTGGAGTTATTAGAAAAACACGAAAAAGAAAAAGTCATCGAAGTCATGAAAGTACATGTGGAAAAACAGGCAAAAGTAGTGAAACAGATTATTCGCGATCAGGAGTGATCTTAAAATCAGATAAGAATCGTCCGTTATGGTATAAAATGGCTAGAATATGAAGATATTAAAAGAGATAAGTGCAGCTTATCTCTTTTTTGCTTATAGGATTAGGGTGTCAAAAGGCGGTTTCGAGTTTTTTGATGGACAACTTGCACAAAGCCGAGTCTGTTTTGTTCCGTTGTACGAAAATAAGAAAATCTAAGTCTGTCTGAGTCAGATTGCGAAGGAGTGACGTGTACGTCTTAAACGCCCCGTCCATGGGGCTTAAGACTTTTGCTGCCGTCCATGGCAGCAAAACACTATACATGAACAGCCAGACTAAGATTTACTAATTTTCTCCCAAAGTCACAAAAGCAGTTCCGGTTTTGTGCAAGTTGCCGGTCACTAAGCTGTGGGCCGACTTTTGACACCCTAATTTCTATAGAAAATACCGTGTTTCCTATAAAATGAAAAAATTGTGCACAATCTATTGACAAAATAAGTTACTGGTGGTAAATTACTAATTAGATAAATTGTGCACAATTAAATAGCAAGCAATTAAAAGAAAAAGGAGAACAGATCAAATGAGTATCTATGATTACAAAGTAAAGACACAGGACGGAGAGGAAATCTCCATGGACTGTTATAAGGGAAAGACATTACTGATCGTAAATACGGCAACAGGATGCGGCTTTACACCACAATATTCCGAATTGCAGGAGATTTATGATGAGTTTCACGATCAGGGGTTGGAAATTTTGGATTTTCCATGTAACCAGTTCGCAAATCAGGCGCCGGGTGATGACAATGAAATCCATGATTTTTGCACCGGAAGATATGGAATCTCATTCCCGCAATTTTCCAAAGTTGAGGTGAATGGGGAGCAGGCAATACCTTTATACAAATGGTTACAAAGCAATTCCACGTTTCAGGGATTTGGAAAAGGTCCGATGAGTCTGCTGATCAGACCGGTAGTTAAAAAAATGGATGCTGATTATAAGAATAACAGTAAGATTAAGTGGAATTTTACAAAATTCCTCATTGACAGGGACGGAAATGTAGTCGAGCGTTTTGAGCCAACCACAGATATGTATGAAGTAGAACAAAAGATCAGAGAATTATTGTAGGAGATGAAATTATGCGATATAATTATTTGACAGAAAATACCTGTTCCCAGATGATCTCATTTGATTTAGATGGAAACGTGGTAACAAATATAAAATATATGGGTGGATGCGATGGAAATCTGCAATCCATAGAAAGGATTTTAGACGGCTGGACGGTAGAAGAGATTGAGCAGAAACTTGGGGATATTAAATGTGGCAGAAGACCGACGTCCTGTTCCGGTCAGCTTGCCATTGCCGTAAGAAAAGCTTATGACGGACTGCTTGAGCCGGAAGAGGAATAAAAGATAAGTAAAATATGAATGACAAATACGATGCGATCAAACTTGAAAATCAGATATGTTTTCCACTGTATGCCTGTGCGAAAGAAATCGTCAGAAGATACAAACCATTTCTCGATGAACTGGATCTGACATATACACAGTACATCACGATGATGGTGTTGTGGGAAGAAAAGGAAATGAATGTCAAGGAATTAGGAAAAAGATTATATCTTGATTCAGGAACATTGACACCGGTCTTAAAGAGACTTGAGCAGAAAGGTCTCGTCATAAGAAAACGTAACAGTAAGGATGAGCGGGTTCTTATGATCAATATTACCAAAGAAGGGGAAGCACTGAAAGAACAGGCGGTAGAGATTCCTTATAAAATGGCAGGATGTGTCAAACTGGACAGGGAGGATGCAAAGGAATTATACAGGATTTTGCATAAGCTGCTTGGGGCAGTGGAGGAGCCGGTTTAGCCGAGTGCAAAGAATCTTTGCGTCCTCTAAAAGGTAGAGCAAAAGGTTGCTTGCTTGTCATATAGATATCTGTTAAGCATACTGAGACTGAAAGGAGGAAATGTAATGCAATTAGGTCAGACAATACAAAAAATCAGAAAAGAAAATCATCTGACACAGGAAGAATTTGCAGAAATATTTCATGTTACAAGACAGACAGTCTCAAACTGGGAGAATGAAAAGAGTTATCCGGATCTGCTGACATTAGTAGCGATCAGCGATAATTTTCATATCTCTCTTGACAAAATGCTTAAGGAGGATATCAAAATGACGGAAAAATTAAATAAGGAAATTCACTGGGCGAAACATATGCGGATTATTTTAGGTGTAGTTTTGGGTGTCATCGTAGTGATCGCAACCGTTTGGTTTTTAGTGTGGAATCATTATAAAACAGTAACCGAGGATAAGTTTCAAAAGGGTTTAGCGAAGTATGAATATTCGATTGATGAGAATTGTTCTAAAGGAGGATACTATGTGATCCCATATGATAAAGACACCTGCTTCACATTGCCAAATCAGGTAATGCCGGACTATTTTGACTTTTCAACAGATTTTCATGCAAAAGACGTAGACTGTTCCACTAAGTTAAATGGAGAAACGATCAGTATTTGCTGGTCTTTATATGAAGGCGGCGGTTATCCTGATTATGATGCACTGATCATCCGGAATGATGACGGACTGGACAGAAAATTGAAAAGTGCAGAAAGAGAGCAGCTTTCAGATGTTTTAGACTATGGGTTTAAATTATATAACACAGTATATAGGTAGTTATGAGATAAATGAAAAAGTCAGAACTACAATACCTAATATAACAAGGATAACGCCTGTAACACGATTGAGTGTTTTAGGCGTTGCTTTGTTTGCAAAAACAGCAGCAATCCTTGCCCAGATCAAAGTAAACACAATACACAGCACAAAAACAGTCAGATCAGGCATACCGCCTATGGCAAAATGAGACACAGCACCGGTGAAGGCTGTAAAAGTCATAATAAATACACTTGTGCCAACGGCTGTTTTCAGTTCATAACCGAGTACGGAAGTCAGGATCAAAAGCATCATCATACCACCGCCTGCGCCGACAAATCCGCAGATAAAACCAATGAATATGCCGCATAAGACAGATTGGACAGCACGTTTTTTGGCAGAAACCTGTTCCATAGCTTCTTTCGTTGTCATTACAGGCTTTACGATAAATTTAATTCCAAGAAGAAAAGTCATAAATACAGAAAAATTGCCCATGGTTGCAGAAGGGACAAGGCTGGACACATAACTGCCGACAACGGTAAATGACAGGACACTTATCATCATGATCAGTCCGTTTTTAATGTCCAGATTTTTGTTTTTTCCATAAGTGTAGGCAGAGATAGCACTTGCTAATACATCGGATGATAATGCAATACCAACAGCCATGTATGGATCGATGCCAAGAAAAGTAATAAGTATCGGACTAATGACTGCAGCGGCACTCATTCCTGCAAATCCTGTTCCGAGTCCGGCACCCATGCCAGCAAAGAATGTAACGATTATCGTAAATAGTAAATCCATGTGTTTTCCTCCGAAGTAAAATCCATCTAAATGTATAATATTATAGCATATAGAATAAGGAAGATAAAGTTTAAGTATCTGGTAAAAAATGCCGATAAATAGAATAACAATCAAAAGCGAAGGGAGCTCTTATATGGCATTAAATATACCGGGTACACAGATTTATGCAGGAAGATATCATCATGGAAATATAAAAACGCCGGATTTATTCCAGGAGGCAGGAAAGACAGAGCCATCCAAAACCAGATATTTAAAAGATGAAGTTTTAAAAGATACAGTAACCTTTTCGGATGAAGGTCTGGCAAAGTCAAAGAACTGGCGGGAGTATCTCAAAGACGATCCGGTTATGGTTTCTTCTTCTCATTATCAAAAGCAGAGAGAAGAATTGAATAAGCAGCTGCATACCGTAAATATCATAGATCCTGTCAGCATGTTCCAGTGTGAATTAGGAGAGGTGGCATCCGGGATAGAGGCGGAGTATAAAAAGGGAGAACATTTTAGTTCCAAGGAAGAATTCCTAGACGTTATGGAAAAGTCATATCAGATCATCTACTCCAGGATAGAAGAAGATTTTGCAGATCCGAACAGAGAAAAAACATGGCTGTTGCAAAAAGATGGAAGTTATGTGGAAGAGACAAAACAGGATAGGATCAAGGCACTGGATCAGGCGTACCGGTTGCGTTTGAGTTTTGCAGAGAGTGGCAGAAAATCCATAGAGGAGATTAAAAGAAATTTTTATAAATAATGTGAGAGTACAACATGAAGAAAAAGAATGAAAACGACTATTTATCACTGAAAATTGTAATCCTTATCATTGTAGCATTCATAGTGGGGCTGTCTGAAATATTCATAGAAAAAAATATCGTAACAGGTGTGTTTTTTATGATCTTTGGAGTTGTGGTGCTGAGCCTTGTGATAGCGGAAAAAAGGAATAGTAAAGCAAGAAACATACAGCCTGTGAAAGAACCTGTGAATGAGGAGAACGAGGGAGCAGAATGGACGCCTGCCTTTTTCCATCGTGGAGGAGCTGTTGGCACGGAAGCAGAAATGAATTATCTCTTATCACTTTCATCTCAAAACAGATGGAGAGCAGGGTGCAGTCTTTTAGATTTATCGGACGAAGAGATCCATGAGCTATATTGTAGGACAATAGAAGATTTAGACTGTAAAGAAGAAGCGGAAAAATTTTGCAGGAACTGGTGTATGACATATAAGTAATTACTGAAAATGTATGCCATACAGGTATTGAAGCGCATAACAAAATAAGAAAAGATAACACATACAAATTGCCGAACGGAAGATTCTGTCCGGCAATTTGTATGATAGAAAGAAAAAAATAGACACATTTACCTACAAAAGCATACTATTTGAAACGTTGGTAAAACAGTAAAATAGAAATGCGGTAAAAATAAAAGGAAAGAGGAAACGGAAATCATGAACGAAAATGAATGGGACAAACTTTTAAAGATCCATACCACAGGAACGGATAATACCGATGCAGATCAATATCGCTATCCTTATGAGCCGACCCCGTATTCGGTGTTAGAGCGGCTGGGAAATTCGGGGTGGATCCGAAAGGAGAATACACTGTTGGATTATGGATGCGGCAAAGGACGGGTGGATTTTTTTCTGTCCTATCAGACACGCTGTCATTCTGTCGGCATTGAATATAATGAACGGATTTATGCAAAGGCAGTAGAAAACAAAGAGACTGCCGTATCAGCGGAACGGGTAGATTTTGTCGTGGAAAATGCGGAGCAGTTCCCGTTGCCGGCGGAAGTGGACCGCATTTATTTTTTCAATCCTTTTTCTTTGGAAATTTTACGGAAAGTGATGGCGCGTATCCGGGAATCCTATTATGAAAAACCGCGGCAGATGCAGTTGTATTTTTATTATCCGTCGGACGAATATATGGCATATCTTATGACCGTGGAGGAACTGACTTTTTTGGATGAAATTGATTGCAGGGATTTATTTTCAGGGGACAATCCGAGAGAGCGGATCGTCATTTTTGAATTCTAAAGAGATTCGTATGGAAATCTGAAATGGAAAGCTGGTTGAAGATAATCTGTATTCTATCTCGTTATAGAAAACAGATACATGATATTTATGAGAGAAAACAGAGGCTACCATGGAAGTACAAAAAAGGAGGATGTTGTGGAACCATTGATCAGAGTACAGAATTTAATGAAGATATACAATCCGGGTGAAAATGAAGTAAGGGCTTTGGATGATGTGTCTTTGGATATCGGACGGGGAGAGTTTGTGGCAATCATCGGGCAGTCGGGCTCCGGAAAATCCACCTTTATGAATATGTTAGGATGTCTGGATGTTCCAACTTCCGGTCACTATTACCTGAATGGCAAAGATGTGTCATCGTTAAGCGATGATGAGTTATCCGAGATCCGGAATCAGGAAATAGGATTCATTTTTCAGGGATTTAACCTGATCCAAAATCTGACCGCATTAGAAAATGTGGAGCTGTCGCTGATCTATCGGAATGTTCCGGCGGCAGAGCGGAAAAGGCTTTCCGAGGAATCCTTAAAACGGGTCGGATTAGAAAAACGTATGGATCACAAACCTACGGAAATGTCAGGAGGGCAGCAACAAAGAGTTGCCATAGCAAGAGCGTTAGCGGCGGCACCGCCCCTGATCTTAGCGGATGAGCCGACGGGAAATCTGGACTCCAAGACGACCAGAGAGGTCATGGAGATGATCCGGACCTTTGCGCGGACGTTTCATCAGACAATCATTCTGGTCTCGCACGACCCGGAGATGACCGAGTACGCCGATCGTATCGTGACTTTGGTGGACGGCGTGATCATCAGTGATGTCAAGACGCCGCAGGATGCCGCGCTCACAGCTGCGGGCAAGCAGGCAAGCAATCAGTAGACAACGAGGAAAGGAACAGACATGAGGAAATATTTAAAAAAAGGATGCGTGCTCTGCATGGCGCTGATACTGGTGCTGGGGAGCATGACAGCGGCGTTTGCGGCGACACCGGGAACCAGCGGAACGCCAACGACACCGACGACACCGACGACGGATATCACAGTTGCGGGCTATACTGTTACAACAAGTTCGATTACAAAGGGAACTAAATTTAATGCAACAGTTAAAATTAACGATATTGGGCATATTGGAGAAAATGTAGGGCTTGGGGATATCCACATTTCACATATGGCCGATAGTTTCAGTCTTGATATTGATAAAAGTAAAATTAAAATCACAGACTTCAGTGGAGGCAACAATGAACCGATAAATGTTACAATTTTAATTGAGGATTTAGTATACAGTGGCGTAGGCAATTCTCTGAAACTTTTAGTAGGTGTAAAAGATAGTTATCAAAAAAATGTAGAAGTTACCATTCATGAATGCAAGGAATACACCGAGCCGAAGGTAGAGCCGACGCCGACACCGACGCCGGAGGCGATTCCGGCGCCGAAGGTCATTGTGACGAGGAACGAGCTGGGAGGCGATGTCAAGGCGGGCGATGAGCTGATGCTGACGGTTTCGGTCAAGAATATCGGCAGGACGGCGATCAACAATCCCATCCTTTCCTTTACACCGTCGGATTCGATCCTGGTGACCAGCAATGACTCGGCACTCCAGATGAACAGCATCGGCGTCGGCAGAACAGAGACGGCGCAGATCAAGGTGCGTGTGCTCGATCCGGTGGCGAGTGTCAACCAGTATCTGGATGCAAAACTGGAGTTTACATACTATAACAATGTTACCACGACAGTCGGAGAAGCTTCTGCCAGAATCGGCATACCTGCCAAGGTGAAGAAAAAAACCGAGGATACGACCGATGATACAACAGCCAGTCCGCTGCCGAACATCATTGTTTCCCGTTTCAACTACGGCGGTGGCAGCGTGGCGGCAGGCTCCAAATTTAACCTGTCCTTCAAATTCCGCAACACCAGCAGTACCGTCAATGTAGAAAACATGGTCATTACTGTGACCGGAGGCGAAGGTCTGACGATCAACGGCTCCTCCAATACCTTCTTCTATGATAAGGTGAGAGCCGGCGCGAGTAAGACGGTCAACGTACCGATGAAAGTCGCCAATACGACGGTGGATACCGCGCAGGATGTATCCATCAATTTCAAATACGAGTATCTCGACCATAAGAAGCGCACTTCCGCTTCCTCAGACGTGAAGATTTCAGTACCGCTGTATCAGCCGGACCGCTTTGAGATCTACAAGCCGGTCGTACCGGACTACGTCGAGGAGGGGCAGGAAGTAGCCGTCACGATGAACTATATCAACAAGAGCAAGACGATCATGTCTAATGTTGAGGCGGTGGTGGACGGCGATGTGACCACACAGACACAGGTGCAGACCATCGGCAACGTGGATGCCGGTAAGAACGGTACGATTGCGTTTGCGCTGACGCCGAACAATGCCGGCGAGGTCGACTTTACGATTACCGTCAATTACGAGGACGCGAACGGAGAGTCTAGGACACGTGTTTTCCCGGTGACGCTGGACGTGCAGGCGGCAGCACCGTATGATCCGGGTACGGATGATCCGGGCATGGATGATCCCGGCGAGGACAGCGGTGGATTCCCATGGTGGATCGTGATCGCTGCAGTGGTCGTGGTCGGGATTGCGGCACTGATTATTCTCAAAAAGAGAAAAAAGGCAAAGGCTGCAAAAAAGGAACAGGAGCTGTGGGACAGCTGGGATGACGAGATCAAGACGTCTTCGGATAACGGCGCGGCAGCGGGCAGCAAAGAGACACCGGATAACAAAGGGGTTTAACCTATGAGATTTTCTGATATATGGAAGATGTGCAGCGAAAACCTCAGACGCAGGAAAGGTCGAACCTTTTTGACCGTCCTTGGCGTATTTATCGGCTGCTGCTCGATCATCGTCATGGTATCCATCGGGATCGGCATGACGGAGTCGCAGAACCAGATGCTGCAGAATATGGGCGATTTGACGATCATTGAGGTTTCTTCCGGAACCTCGAATACCGGAAAGGAAATGAAGCTTGATGATGCGGCGGTGGAAACCTTTCGCAGTATGGATGGGGTGCAGGCTGTCATGCCGAAGATGAACTGCGACTATACGGTCAGTCTGTACGCCGGTTTGAATAACCGCTATAAAGCGGAGTGGGCTACGCTTGTCGGTGTGGATACGAGCGCGCTGGAAGCCATGGGTTACGAATTCCTTGACGGCATTACGGCCGGAGGCGGGCGTGACGAGGGCGTGGCAGGGCAGTATCTTGCCTATTCGTTCAAGGATACCCTGCTTCCGGACGGCAGCAACATGGTAGACCGCTGGGGAGAGCATGACGATCAGGGCAATCAGACGAAGGAACCGGATGATCCTTACTTTGATCCGCTCAAAACACCGATTATCCTGGAGGTTCAGCTCGATGAAGAGACAAAATATCAGCGTGAGATGAAGATTACGGGTATCGTGAAAGAGGACTACGGCAAGGGTTATGAAACCTCGGAGGGTCTGATGGTCAGTACGGCGACCTTGAAGGACATCATCGAAAAGGCGACCGGACAGCCGCAGACAAAAATCACTTACAGCGGCATGAATGTCAAGGTGACGGATATCAGCCTTGTCGCAGATGTGGAGAAGTCGATCAAGGATATGGGCTATAATACTTGGTCGATGTCCAGTATGCGTGAGGAGCTCGAAAAAAGCTCCCGACAGATTCAGCTCCTGCTCGGCGGACTCGGCGCGATTTCTCTCTTTGTCGCGGCAATCGGCATCACGAATACGATGATCATGTCGATTTCCGAAAGAACCAAGGAGATCGGCATCATGAAATCGCTCGGCTGCTACATCCGTGACATCCGCGCACTGTTTCTGATGGAGGCAGGCACGATTGGACTTTTGGGCGGCATTGCGGGCAGTATCGTCAGCTTGATAATCTCGTGGCTCATCGATATCATATCGATCGGACAGGGCTTTACTTGGGATGCGTTCAAGCTGGCAGTATTCGGCGGTGAAAATATCACGCGGCTTTCGATCGTGCCGCTGTGGCTGATTCTCTTCGCGATCGTATTCTCCATCTTCATCGGACTGGTATCCGGCTACTATCCGGCAAATAAAGCCGTGAAGATTCCGGCACTGGAAGCGATTAAGAGTGAATAAAGGACCTGTTATAGATAGGAACAGCATACATCATTTAGGCGCAGGCGTGAAAAGGAAATTTTGCGACCTGCGTTTTGCCTACTTATAATATGGGAAATATCGCTTACGATGGTTCCTATGTAACGACAATAGCATCTTGCGCAGCGGCGCTCGTCTGTGTGAATAATGTGTGCATAGAAATCTTTGATTTCGTTATGCGCGTTTTTGCACCTTTTTGAAAAAAATTTTTTCAATCTGCCTATACGAGGTGGTGGAGGCGTTAAAATAAGCGAATATCTGTCACAACAAATGAGAACAAAAGCATGGTGCTAAACATCATGCTTTTGTTCATGAATCTTACGGATAAGTATAAACGCCAGATAGAAGAAAAAGCGAAAATGAAGTAGGAAATCTACTTGAGAAAAGTTTTCACATGTATTAAAATAGAATAAAAGAAAATTCATTTTGAAAGCGGTTTTTAAAACCGCTTTTTTCCAAATGGAGGAACAATGAAACTGCACAACTACACGGAACAGCTGCTGAGTCTCTATAACTTCTATGATGGCGGAATTATGGTAAACAAAGACTGTGTGATAGAGTATTATCACAATAACAGACCGGATATTAACACTCTTTCGGAAAGTGAAATGATCGGAAAAACCATTTTTGAAATTTATCCTTCCGTTAATGAAAAAAACAGCACGCTGCTGCGGGTGATTCACACCGGAATACCGATGCACCAGCATTATCAGAAACTTGAAAACTACAAAGGAGAACAATATGGCGCGATTTGCAGCACACTGCCGATTTTCGATGAGGAAAAAATCGTTGGAGCAGTAGAAATTTTCATGTATACGACCAATCATGAAAAGTTTTTGAATATCAATTTGCAGGATTTTGGTCTTTTGGATGGAGAACCAATCGCGCAAAATCTGGATGATATCATCTCTGTTTCAGAAGAGATGCAGACGCTGAAAGAGCGTATTGTGAAGGTCGCGAGAACAAAATCCACAGTTATGATTTACGGGGAAACCGGAACCGGCAAAGAACTCGTGGCAAGAGCTATCCACAACGGAGGTGGTCGAAAAAACAAGCGATATCTTTCGCAAAATTGCGCGGCAATTCCGGAGAACCTACTGGAAAGTATCTTGTTTGGCACGACTCGCGGAAGCTTTACGGGGGCGGAAAATCGCCCCGGCTTATTTGAAATCGCAAGCGGAGGCACTTTGTTTTTAGATGAAATTAATTCGATGGATTTAGCGGTGCAAGCCAAAATTCTTAAGGCTATCGAAGAACAGAAAATTCGTCGCATCGGCGGCACAGAGGACATTTTAATTGATGTTCGTATCATCGCAGCGACGAACGAAGATCCTTTGCTTTGCATGCAGAGAGGCAGTCTACGGGAAGATTTGTACTACCGCTTGAAGGTTGTGCAGTTAAATATCCCACCTTTACGAAATCGAAAGGAAGACATCCGGCCGTTAACGGAATACTATATCAATTTTTATAACACGGTAATGGGAAAAAGCATTCAAAATGTCGACGCGCAGCTGATGCGGCTTTTTTACCAATACTCATGGCCGGGTAACGTACGAGAGCTGCGTAATATGATCGAGGGCGGTTTTAATCTTTGTGAGAATGATGTGCTGTGTGTAGACTGCTTGGATCGTTACTCCGCGAAAGCCTTGCGGAGCGGAGGCAGAGAAAGTATTCCGCTTACGGATGAGAATCGCACGCTTAAAGAAAGCACGCGACTGTTTGAGAGAAGCATTATCCTAAAAATTTTGTCAGAGACCTCAAGCATGACAGAGGCAGCAGAAAAAATGGGAATTACCCGGCAGACTTTGAACAATAAGCTGAAAGAGCATCAAATCAAAAACGCGGAAATATCCAGGAGCAAAGACCATGAATAAGCTGAAGGAAAACGCAAACGAGATTTTAAATCTGTATAATTATTTTAATGGCGCGATTATTTTCGATAAAAACGCGATTGCTGTCTATTACTTTAATAATCGCCACGATATTAATGATCTCTCAGAAGAGGAAGTAATCGGAAAGCATTTGCAGGAACTCTATCCGGAAATGGATTTATCCCGAAGTACCATTATGGATGCACTGAATAAGGGAATTCCAACAGCGAATTATATGCAGACGATGCTGACTTATAAAGGAGATCGAATCAGAGAAATCAATACAACGATTCCGATTTTTGACGGAGAAGAAATTATTGGTGCAGCCGAAATTTCCCGTTATATCGAAAAGGAAGAAAAGTATGAAAACATCCACATCACACCGCTAGATCTTGAAAATCGTACAGAACTGTATACCATCCACGATATGAAATCTGAATGGGACGGCATGAAAGAAATTAAGCGTGTAATCGAAAAAGTAGCTGATACCGATTCGTCCATATTGATTCACGGTAAGACCGGAACCGGCAAGGAAATGGTAGCGGAATCTATCCATACATCAGGCAGCCGGAGACAGAAAAAATTTGTTTCCCAGAATTGCGCGGCAATCCCTGCAAATCTGCTTGAAAGTATTCTTTTTGGCACCGTCAGAGGCAGTTTTACCGGCGCGGAGAACAGAAAGGGACTTTTGGAGGTTGCTGATGGCGGGACGCTGTTTCTAGATGAAATCAATACGCTGGATTATAATCTGCAGGCAAAGCTGCTAAAGGCAATTGAAAACGGTAAAATTATGCGAGTCGGGGGAACGGAAGAAATCAAGGTCAATGTGAGGATTATCGCGGCAACGAACAAAGATTTGTTCATGATGGTACAAGATGGAACTTTTCGTGATGACTTGTATTATCGACTGAAAGTCGTGCAGATTGATTTGCCGGAACTTTCGGAGCGAAGCGGAGATATTCAAGCGTTGACCGCTTACTTTATTAAACAATACAATAAAATATTCGGAAAGAATATTCTTGGGCTTAGCAAAGAAGCAGAAGCATTTTTTCAAAATTATCCATGGCACGGAAACGTACGAGAATTGAAAAATACGATTGAGGGCTGTTTTAACTTTGCTTCCGGTCCGGTTATTAAGCTGGAAGATATCAGTTGGTATGAACCGCCACACAAGGAGGCGCCAACGCCGATTCTGAAGGGGACTTTAAAAGAAACGGTGAAAGCGTATGAAAAAAATCTGATTACGGAAACCCTCCATGAATGCGGAAATATTTCCAAAGCGGCAGAGAAACTGGGTTTAACAAGACAAAACTTGAACAACAAAATGAAGGAGTACCAGTTGGACCCGCAATCCATCTTGCTTGTGTAAAAAAAATTTAACGAGAACAAAAAATATATACACAAAAAGAAATAAAAATCTGCTTTAAATGAAAGTGATAGCATAGAAAAGATGAAAAAAGCATTGAAATCCAAAGGTTTGTGTGAAAACAAAGGAATCGAGGATATGAAATGCTTTTTTGGCATGAGAATTGCTTCGTAATAATATCAAATGAAATAATGCAGCTAACTTAAAAAGGGAGGGCGTATGAGAAAGTTATTCGTAAACGGAAAGATCAGAACGATAGATAAGGATAATCATCTGGTAACAGCGTTTGCAGTTGAGGATGGTAAGTTCATTGCTGTCGGCACAGAAGAAGAAGTGCGCAAAGCGGCAGGTAATTGTGAAACCATTGATTTACAGGGACGAGATGTTCTGCCTGGATTCGTAGACGCACATTTACATTTTTTGGATCATGCAATCTACGAGTTATTTACTGCAGATCTTTATGATACCAAAAGTCCCGACGAATTGGTAGATGTTATGAAAAAATATCTGGAAGAACGCAAAATTCCGGAAGGCGACTGGATTACCGGTTTTGGATGGGATCAGGAACTTTACCCAAATAGTGTATGGCCGACGTGTCGTGATCTTGACCGCATTTCAGACAAGCATCCAATCATGCTGACTAGAAGATGCGGCACGATCTGTGTCGCCAACTCTATGGCCATGAAAATCGCCGGTATTGATAAGAATACACCGGATCCGCAAGGCGGGGAACTGGTAAGATTTGAAGACGGATCTCCGAATGGTGTTATGCTTGAAAGTGCTATGAGCTTAATTGGCAACTGTGTACCTAAAATGAGTGACAAAAACCAGATTAAAGAATGCTTGGAGTTTTCTTGTAAGGAAATGCTCAAAAACGGTATCACAGTAGCGCATACGGAAGATTTTACATCTGTCAGTGATAAGAGAACTCTGTGGGAAGCGTATTTGGAGCTTGCTGCGCAGGGTAAAATGCCGGTTAATTTGGTATTACAGTTACGCATTCACAAAGCGGAGCAGATGGACGAATTTTTTGCGTTTGATTTTCATTCATGGGAAGAATTTGGAAAGATTAAAGTTGGACCGATTAAGTTCTTAGGAGACGGTTCGCTGGGAGCATGGAGCGCAGGGCTGAACGAACCATACAGCGATAAACCGGATACCAAAGGGTGTCTGTATTTTAATCTAGAAGAAATGAGTGCCATGGCAAAACGTGTGGTAGAGCATGGGTTTGACTTGACAATCCACGCGATTGGCGACGCTGCGGTAGAGACCTTCTTAGACGCGTGCCTTTCTGTTAAGGATGAAATTCGAGCGAGAGGTTTCCGCCCTTCCATTATTCACAGTCAGATTATGAACGAGAGAATTTTTGAGAAGTATAAAGAACTGGATGCGATTGGATTGATTCAACCGATGTATATCCACTCCGACATGGGAATCGCGGATGACAGAGTCGGTGACCGTATGAAAACCAGCTACTGCTACAACACGATGCGCAAGATGGGTATTCGTTTGGCAGCAGGCTCAGATTTGCCGATCGAGTCTCCGAAGGTTATGGAAGCAATTCAGGTTAACGTGACAAGAAAGAACCTTTCCGGATGGCCGGAGGGCGGTTGGTATCCGGAGGAAGCGTTCGATGTTCTGGATGCAGTGAAATTGCATACTGTCAACGGTGCCTATGTTTCTAAAGACGAAAACAAGTACGGTTCCATCGAAGTTGGGAAACAGGCAAACTTTGTCTTACTTTCCGGAGATGTTTTTGAGGTAGAAAAGGATAAGATTAAAGATATTGAAATTCTGGAAACTTACATAGATGGTGAAAGCGTATACAAAAAATAGGAGAAGCGGGAGGTAAAAAAAATGAGAAAAAATTGGCCAAATGGCGTTAAAATGGGTGTGGCGTTAACTTTTGATTTAGATGCGGAGACTTTTTGGTTTTCCAGAACGATGGATAGCCTTAACAATCCGAATTTGATGGCAGAGGGTGCGTACGGACCAAATGTCGGTGTTCCAAGAATTCTTGATATGCTTGACAGACAGGAATTAAAAGCGACTTTTTTCATTCCCGGCTGGGTCATTGAAAAACACACCGAAGTTTGCAGAGAAATCGTAAGACGTGGACATGAAATCGGCTATCACGGCTATCTGCATGAGACAACATATTTCCCGGAGCAGGATAAAGAATTAGTCGCGAAATCCAAAAAAATCATGAAAGAACTGCTTGGCGTAGAACCTTTGGGATATCGCGCGCCGGAGGCAATTCTGACAGAAGAGACAATTAATAATGTGATGGCAAGCGGCTTTGAATACTCATCGAATACGATGGCCTGTGACTGGCCGTACTATCACTATGGTAAAGATGGGAAAAAATTGGTTGAACTTCCGTTCTCGTGGCTGTATGATGACACCTCTCACTTTTTCTTCACCTTGCAGATGCCGGAAAGAAGAAGAATTTGTTCACCGTCCTATGTGAAAGATATCTGGCAGAGTGAATTTGATGGATTATACGAAGAAGGCGGATTGATGACCTTGGTGCTGCACCCGCAGTGCATTGGAAGAATCAGCCGTGTAAACATGCTTGAGGAATTGATTGAGCATATGAAATCAAAACCGGGCGTTGCGATCGGACCGGCATTGGATATCAGCAGATTGGCAAGAGAAGGAATGGGAGAATAAGGAGTATACAATGAAAAGAGCATTTATCAACGGACAGTGTCATATTTTTGATGAGGCAAGAACCGTTGCGGAAGCAATTCTTGTGGAAAATGGTCGCATTGCGAAATTTGGCAGCAGCGCTGAAATCAAGGAGGCTGCTCCGGATGCCGAGTTTGTGGAGTTGAATGGAAGAATCTTGCTACCGGGCTTCAATGACAGCCATATGCACTTTTTGAATTATGGCTTCTACAAGACCATTGTGGACCTTGAGAAGTGTAAATCAAAAGCCGAAGCGATGGAAACGATTCGGGCATACATTCAAAAAAAGAATCTACCTGCCGGAGAGTGGGTGGAAGTCATCGGTTGGAACAATGATAATTGGAGCGACAGCAAGAAGCTGACCGCAGAAGATTTAGATCAGGTATCGGAAGAACATCCAATTTACGCGCTTCGTATCTGTGGACATGTCTGCATCTTGAATCGCAAAGCAAGAGAGGAAGTTGGACTGACCCGCGCGTTGCCTCAGCCGAAAGATGGATACTATGAGGTTGACGCGAATGGTGAGCCGACCGGCTTGATTTCCGAAATGATGACTTTTGTTTACAGCAATATGAAAGAACCTTCCATCGAAAGCATCAAAGAAATGCTGCTGAGAAGCTGCGAAGACGCGAACCGTGTCGGTTTAACATCGGTACAGACCGACGATTTTGACGCACTGCCGGGCAGAAACTTTGATCGCATCATCAAAGCGTATCGTGAATTGATTGATGAAGGAAAACTATCTGTGCGTATTACAGAGCAATGCGCCTTGACCGATCCGGAACGCTATGACGAGTTTATGAACGCCGGTTATCAGATCGGACAGGGAGACGAATGGTTTAAATTGGGTCTTGTTAAATTGTATTTAGATGGTTCTTTAGGCTCTAGAACGGCGTGGCTTTTGGACGATTACTCCGATGAAGCAGGCACAAAAGGCTTTTCGGTGTACAGCGACGACTCTGATTTGTTCCGGCTTGTGGAACGTGCGCACCTATCCGGCGCAGATGTTGGCATGCACTGCATTGGGGACGCCGCCTGCGATCAGGGTGTACGCGCAATTGAGGCTGCTGTCGCAAAAGATCCGTCCTTCGCGCATCGACATGGCTTAGTTCACGCGCAGATTTTAAATGAGGATATTTGTCGAAGAATGGCTCAAAACCATATTACGGCTTATATTCAGCCGATTTTTATCGAATACGATTTGCACATGGCGGAAGATCGTATCGGGAAAGAACGGATAAAAACGAGCTATAACTGGAGAGATCTGCATGATTTGGGCATTGTACTCGGTATGGGTACAGACTGTCCGGTTGAAAGCTTTAATCCGCTTCCAAACATTTATTCCGCGGTCACACGTAAGGATCTGGATGAAAAGCCGGAAGGCGGCTGGTATCCGCAGCAGGCGTTAACGCTTGATGAGGCTTTGGAAGGTTATACTAGAATTTCGGCATATCTTTCCCGCGATGAAAAGATCAAAGGAAGTTTGGAAGTCGGTATGCTGGCGGACATGGTAGTCTTAGAGGAAAACCTTTATACCTGCAAACCGGAGCACATCAAAGACATTCGCGTTGACATGACCATTGTCAATGGAGAAATTAAATATAGCAGGAACTAGGGAAAACCCCTCTCCAAGTGCTTATGACAACACGGAGAGGGGTTTTTATTATGTAGGGAATATCGACAAAAACACCTTGCGAAGTGCCTGCCATGCATGACAGGCATGTGTGCAAAGGAATCTACGATTCTGTTTTGCACACTTTTGTCCGTGCAATTATCAATTACAAAAGGACAGAACCCCGCATGAAAGGCAGTGGATTTTTTCCTGCGGCACACGAGAAGTTTCTAATGATAACAACCGCCATGCGTGCCGCTTGGCACGCATGGCGGTGTGAGAAGAAGAATTGAGTATTCATTACTCGATTTTTGCGGTGTGTAATAAAATGATTTTTATGCTGGAGATTAAACTTGTATCTTAGCCTCGTTTCAAGAAGGCAGTACAGCAATGGATCGCGCCGAAACCTTTCATGACTTCGTCAAACTCTACCGGAATGACTGTAATACCATTCTTTTCAAGAAGCTCTTGGCTGCGAGGATTTCCGGCAGGCATAGCGATAAGTCCTGGCTTAATTGCCACAAAATTAATGGCGAAGCTCTGCTTAGCTTCTGTTTGCGAAGGGCATTCCAACAGTTTGTATCCTTTTCGTTTGAGTACGTCGCAAACGTCGTAAGGTACTTGTGAAGCGTGAATTAAAGCAATATCATGGCTGGCAAGATTCAGGTTGCCATCAATGTGCGCATGCCCATAAGGCACTTGCATTGGCACAACCTCTGTTACTCCCATGCGTTTCAGTTCATGCTCGACCATTTCGAAACCTTCTCGATTGGTTCTGACACCGCAAGCCAAAATTGCGGTATGACGGTCAACCCACATGACCATGGCGCCTTCAAAGGTCGCACTTCCACAAATTGTGCGGATGATAGGAACTCCAAGATCAGCCAGAGCCTTTGCCGCATATCGTTCTTCTCCGCGGCGTGCTTCCATCGCCGGACGGGTTACAATTGCCCCTTCCGGTGTCATCAATACTAAGTCTCTGCAAAAAAGCGCATTTGGACGATCTTCTCTCTGCTCTTCGATATAGTGAACAGCTACACCATGATCGCGATAAACCTGCGCAAGAGCATCATGCTGCGCGCGAAATCTTTGAGGATCAATGGGAGCCTTAAAACGAGCGGCTTCCCAATCAAAATTTTCGATTTCTTTGCCTGGCCGACGCATTAAAACCGCTTTCAAGTCATCAACCTCAGAGGCGACACCCCAGTCGCCCCAAAGGGAAGGCATATCCTCTATGATGCTGGATTCTTTTGGAAACCAACGTTCACCGGCAATTGCGTCAATATCGATTTTCGTGTTCATTTTTTCTCCTTTAACCTCTCTTTAAATATGCTGTAATGCAGTGCAATGCACCCTTACCCTTCATGATTTCCGAAATATCAACGGTATCTACTTTGACACCATGCTTTTCAAGAAGCTCCTGTGTACGCGGATTGCCTTCAGCCATGACAATGTGACCAGGGCTGAGTGCTACAAAGTTACATGCGAAGGTCTCACGCACTTCTGTTCTGGACGGTGCTTCAAGAACGTGATAACCTTTTGTTTTAAGCATGTCGATAATATCGTAAGGAACTTGAGAAACATGCGCGAGCGCTAAATCATTACTGATTGGGTTGAGCAGTCCATCAATATGAATGTTGCTGTACGGCTGCTGCATGTGATAAACGGTAACGCCCATTCTTTCGAGTTCCTGCTTTACCTGGGTAAAACCACTTTGATTGCAGCGGCTGCCGGTAGATAGTACGCAGGTATGGCGATCAACCCACATACCATTGGCACCTTCAAACATACCGTCTCCGGCAATAGTTCTGAGAATCGGTACACCGATGCGGCTCAAAGCCTGTGCTACATAACGTTCCTCTCCGCGGCGCGCGGCCATACCGGGACGAGAAAGTATCGCTCCTTCCGGCGTCATGAAGACAAGGTCTCTGCAGAAGATTGCATTTGGACGATCTTCACGCTGCTCTTCTACATAATAAACATCTACACCGTTTGCTTTGTATAAAGCTGCGACTTGATCGTGCTGTTTACGCATAAGTTCCACGTCAATCGGTTCTTCCGAAAAGCGCACAGCTGCGGCATCGATATTTTCTACCTCTTTGCCGGGACGGCGCATTAAGACAGCCTTTAATGTCTCTACTTCAGAACTGACACCCCAATCTCCCCAATATTCAGGCATATCACCCGCAAAGTTACTTTCCTTCGGGAACCACCGTTCACCAGGAATCGCATCAATGTCCTGTTGATACATTTCTTTCATAAATATCCTCCTTTTGCTTTCGCGTGGTCATAATTTTACATGAACACAACAGACTGCAAGAAGCGTGCCAGTTGAAAAATAGAAGCTGATTAGAGAAAACCGTGAAGATTTGATTAAAAAAATAAAATATCGTAAAATGATAATTTTACGATGTAAAAAAAATATCTGCTTAGAAGTGCAAACAAAGCGAAGAAGCACGGAAGAATATTTCGATATGCATGAAGAGAATTCGCTGAAAACCCTACAAAAGTTAAGATTTTGCTAAAAGGAGTGAGAAGAGTTTTGCATAATTTCGCCTAATAAGTACAATTGGCACGAAACATGCAATAATATAGAGACATCACTCGTACGAAAGCGAGATTGAAATTTATAGGAGGAGATATATTATGTCTGACGAAAAAAACAAAGCCGTAGAACATGGCGAATTTAAAAAAGAAGTCACCGTATTCGGTGGAGTCAGTATTGTAGCAGGTATTATGATTGGTTCCGGTATTTTCTATCTGGGATCTTATGTATTGCAGCGCGCAAATTACAGTGTAGGTACCGCATTGCTTTGCTGGCTGATTGGCGGTCTTATCAGTTTACTTGGAGCACTTTGTTTCTCTGAACTCAGTTCCTCCAGACCAAAGGCAGGCGGTCTGACAGTTTATTTAAATGAGGTGTATCACCCAATTGTCGGATACATGTACGGATTCAGCCAGTGGCTGATTGCCAGCCCGGGCTCTATCGCAGCGGTGGCAATTGCAATTCCGACTGCACTGATTGACTTTTTCCCGGGTATGACCAATGGACAAGTAAAAATGATTGCTGTCGCGCTTGTGGTATTATTCACGATTTATAACATCCTTGGAGTTAAGGAAGCTGCGATTATGGCGAATATTACTTTAGTAGCGAAGATGGTGCCAATGATTCTTATTTTACTCGCAGCACTTTTCATGGGAAACATCATGCCGGATTTAGATCCAACACCGGTTACGGCAACAGGTGAACCTGCAAGCTTATGGGGCGGTATCAGCATGGTTTCCTTCGCGGTGCTTGCGTCTTTATGGGCATATGAAGGATGGTCCAACGTAACCAATATCGGCGAAGAAATGAAGAATCCGAAAAAGGATTTACCGAAGGCATTAATTATTGGTGTAGCATGTGTAACGGTGTTCTATGTGTTATTTAATTTCGCACTCTACAGAGTCATCCCAATGGATGAAGCAAGAGCGATGATTGAAGCGGATAACGTTTATTTGGGAACAGAGGTAGCAAGACGACTGCTTGGTAATTTTGGAAGCATTTTGGTCGTTGTAGGTATGTTGGTTGCCATGATCGGTTCCTTGAACGGTCAGGTACTGGTATACGCGAGAATCTCTTACGCGATGGCACATGAAGGACACTTCTTTAGAAATCAAGGCGAGTTAAACAAAAAAGGCGTTCCGGCAAAGAGCTTGATCGTACAATGCATTCTCGCATGCATTCTGATTATGATGAGAAGTTTGGATCAGCTGACTACATTAGTTGTATTCTTGGGCATGATTGGTTCCTTACTTGGAGTTGCAGGCGTTATGGTCAACAGAATCAGATTCCCTGAATTGGAAAAGCCATACAAGGTATGGGGTTATCCTGTAACAGTTATCATTACTGTCATCATTTTCGCTGCTTTGATGATTAACAACTTCATTGAAGACCCGCTGATGTCTATCTTAGGCCTGATTATCGTACCGGCTATCGGCGCAGGAATCTACATTTACTACGATAAGAAGAATAAAAAAGAAGGCTTCACACCGCAAAATTAAGAGGAATGCAGTATGAACAGACAACCGAAAATTGCAATTTTGAGATGGGAAGAAGGGCTTGTCCCGGAAGGACTGATGCAGCTGGAAGCACTGCCGGGGAACAGCACGAATCGAAATTCTTACCCGTTTCCTGTAAGGCTTGTACATGTTCCCGGCGCTTGCGTAGAGACCGTGATCACGCATCCGAGCGAAAAACTGCTGGAAGATATGATTACCATCTGCAAAAAATTGCAGGAAGAGGAAGGAATTCGAGCGATTGCAACAAGCTGTGGCTTTAATGCTATTTTTCAGCAAAAGTTGGCTGCGGCAACGAAAATGCCGATTTTCAGTTCAGCACTGTTGCAAGTTCCGTTCGTGCAGAATTTGATTGGGCGGGAACGAACTGTAGCGATCTTGACCGCAAACAAGTCTGCGCTGACCAAGGAACACTTTCATGCATGCGGCATTACCGATGACATGCATGTAGAAGTTCTAGGGCTGGAGCATGCTCAGGAATGGAGCAAAATTTTTGACAGACCGGATGAAAGGTTTGACATGAAAAAGGTCGAAGAGGAAATTATAACTACAAGTAAGACAGCAGTTCTAAAAAACGCCTCTATCGGTGCATTTGTACTGGAATGTACAGATTTACCTCCGTTTGCTGCAAAAATCAGCAAGGTGACGGGCCTTCCGGTTTTCGATTTTGTTACGATGGTAGGACATGTGGCGATCGCGCTGGGAGAGATTCGGATGTATTGATTTTTTCGGACACATAATTTCTTGAAAAGCAGGCAAACTAATGCTGTACGAAACAGTAGAAAGGAGCATGCTTTTATGAAAAAGAAAACACTGGTGTTTCTGCTTGCGCTGCTGTTGATAGCTGCGCTTGCGTTTACAGGCTGTGCCAAGGATGCGGCCAATGACGGTATCAACGATGGCGTCAAGGATGAGCAGGGTCTGGTAGGTGAGCTCGAGGATGATTTGGACGGCGATCGAGACCATGACGAGAAGAACGACGACAAGACCGGGCAGGACGCTGACAAACAGAACGATAAAAAGCAAAGCGGCAGCAAAAGCGAAAAGGTCGATGATGCGAACCGCAGCAGTAAGCTTACCAATCAAGCGGAAGGTGCGGCAGAGAAGCGCACGAATTAATGCCATGCGGTATCTGCAGGAGCTGATCGATCAGCTGCGGAGCCAAAAGACACATAAACTTACAGATCTCACAGACACAGAAACGCCGCGCCGGCGAAAAGAACCGGCGCGGCGTTTCGATTTGTATCCGGAGTTTCGAACGTATCCAATCAATACATACCGATTCGGACAGCTGCATGATTTTTTCTGAAAAGCTCTTCAGATTGGGGCTTGACAAGAGACCAAGCGCGCTGCGGGTATTTTTCCGGATCGATTTGTCGCTTTTTTCTATTCGGGACTCGGCTGCGCACTGGCGCTGGCAGGCGTTCTGTTCGCGGGCATTCTGTTTTTCGCGTATGCAGGCGGGAACAGATTGTTCGTTCTGTACGGCATCTTAACCTTAACGCTTTGCAAGAAAAAAGTAGGTGAAACGAAATCTTGACTTTCCGCACAAAGACTCGTATACTTAATATGTATGTGTTAAAAGAGCCGCAGGGCGGCTCTTTTGTGTGTGCTTTCGACGAATCGACACGAGAGACCGCACACGATGTGTGAATGATGTGAGGAGAAACATGAATTGGAAAAAGGACTATGAAGCAAAGCGCACGAGTGCTGCGGAAGCGGTAAAACTCGTTCGGTCCGGCGACAGAGTCTACGCGGGGACCGCCTCCAGTGTGGCGTACGGTCTGCTTGCTGCGCTCTGGGACAGGAGACATGAACTGGAAAATGTGGAGATTCAAAGCAGTCAGGCATTTGAGCCTTCACCGATCTTCGATGAAACGGTCGACAATCCGTTTCACTATCTGACCTATTTTATCGGCGTCGGCGAGAGAAAAGTCTACCGCGGCGGCCTGCCGGTCAATTTTACTTCTGTGCATTTGTCACAGGTAAACATTTGGTCAAAGGAAACCGCGAAGCCGGATGTGGCTTTTTTTGAGGTTTCCGCGCCGGACGAAGACGGATACTTTTCGTACGGAGCTTCCGGCGTCGCCTGCGGAGAGGAAATCAAAAAAACGGCGAGAACCGTAATCCTGCAGGTAAACAAGGAGGTGCCGTATGTGCTGGGCGAGCATCATCTGATTCACGTGTCCGAGGCAGACGCGCTGGTGGAAATAGATCGACCGCTCAAGAGCTATGACGTGCCGGAAAGCGACGAGGTCGCGAAACAGCTTGCCGCGCTGATTTTGCAGGAGGTTCCGGATGGTGCCACCCTGCAGCTGGGACTGGGAAATGTCTCTACGGCCATCGGCTACGGCCTCAAAGAAAAAAATGATCTGGGTATCCACACTGAGCTCTTCAATCAGCCGATGCTGGCTCTGATAGAAAACGGCAATGTAACCAACAAACACAAGGGGTTTTTGGATGGCAAAAACGTCTATGCGTTCGCGCTGGGCAATGAAAAGCTCTATCGCTTTTTGGATAAAAATCCTGATATGTACTGCGTACCGTTCCCTTACGCGAATGATCCGCGCATTATTGCACAAAATAAGAGGATGATCTCTATCAACAGCACGATGGCGATTGACCTGTACGGGCAGTGCGCGTCCGAATGCATGGCATGGAATCAGCAGAGCGGTACAGGCGGGCAGGCAGACTTTGTCAGAGGGGCGCAGTGGTCAGAAGGCGGAAAATCCTTCATTGTCACGACCTCCAGCTTCATGAAGAACGGAAAACGCATGAGCAAGATCGTTCCGTCGTTTCCGGCAGGCTCGGTGGTTACCACACCGCGTGCGGATGTCCAGTATGTGGCAACCGAGTACGGCTGCGTTAATTTGAAACCGCTGACGATGGCGGACCGCGCGCGGGCACTGATTCGCATCGCACATCCGGATTTTAGAGAGCTTTTGACGGATGAAGCGAAGGCACATGGCCTGCTGTAAGCGAAAAACGGAATCGCGGCGGCGAAGCTTGTGAAAAAATGGAAATGAGATAAACGAATGAAGCATAAAAAAACAAATCAAAACGTAAAACACAGAAAAACAAGTCATCATCGCCGCAAGCAAAACGGAAATCGGCGACATCAGGAAAGCACCTTGCATCTGAACCGCCGTATCGGCGCGGATGGCGCGTTCCGCACAGGCTTTCTCGTACCGGAGGAAACTTCGCACAGCACGCAGGAACCGATCACCGGAATCATCGAGAAGCATGCGAGAGGCTTTGCTTTCCTGCGCAGAGAGGAGGGCGCTGATATTTTTATTGCGCCGGATAATCTGGGCGGCGCGATGAACGGTGATACGGCGCAGGTCGAACTCCTGCCGCCGTATCTTTGGACGAAATCCAAGGAGGGGATCGTTGTCAAAATTTTGGAGCGTGCGACCAAAGAAGTGGTCGGTACCTTCCAAAAGAAAAAAGGCTTTGGATTTGTCGTTCCGGATGACCGCAAGCTGACGGAGGATATTTATATCAAAAAGGACGCCTTTCGCAGCGCGGCAAACGGCGATAAGGTCGTGGCGAAGATCACGCAGTATCCGGACAAGCAGCATAGGCTCGAGGGAAAAATCACCGAGATCGTCGCGCGCAAAGGGGAAACCGGCAGCGATGTTCTGTCTCTGATCCGCGGCTACGGACTGTTTCAGACCTTCCCAAGTCGTGTCAACGCGGAAGCGAAGGCGCGCGGCAGGGAAAAAATCACCGACGAAGAAATCGCGAGACGTTTGGATCTGCGCGGCAAAAATATTTTTACGATTGACGGACCGGACGCAAAGGATCTGGATGACGCAGTATCGATAGAACGGCTTGCCAACGGGCATTACCGCCTCGGCGTGCATATCGCGGACGTCAGCCACTATGTGGAAGAGGATGGCTGGCTGGACAAGGAGGCGTTGAAGCGCGGCACCAGTGTGTATCTGCTCAACCGCGTGGTGCCGATGCTGCCAAAGGGGCTTTCCAATGGGATCTGCAGCCTTAACGAGGGCGAGGATCGGCTGACACTTTCCTGCTTCATGGAAATCGACGCGCAGGGAGAGGTCGTTCATCACGAGCTCGCGGAGTCTGTCATCAACTCCAAGGCGCGCATGGTCTATGATGACGTGTCGGAGCTTTTGGAACATGAGACACCGGCGCTGCGTGCCAAATACACGCCGCTCTTGACGGATATCCGCGCGATGGGGGAATTGGCGCGCGTACTTCGCGACAAGCGGAAACAGCGGGGCAGTCTGGATTTTGATTTTGCGGAGTCGGAGATCGTTTTGGATGCGCGCGAGCATCCGATTGCGATCTGTCCGGCAGAGCGCCGCAGCGCGAATCGCCTGATTGAGGAATTTATGCTGATCGCCAACGAAACAGTAGCGGAGCATTTTTACTGGATGAACTATCCGTTCGTCTATCGCGTGCACGAAAAGCCGGACCCGGAAAAAATGATGGACTTAAAGGCTTTCCTGATGAATTTTGGTATCCATCTGAAGGGAAATCCGGACAATATCTATCCGAAAACCTTGGCGGATATCATTGACACGATCGCTGACGAGCCTTATGAGGCGGTCGTCAACCGAGTGATTTTGCGGACGATGAAGAAGGCTTATTACAGCCCGGAATGCGACGGGCATTTTGGTCTTGCGTTCCGGTATTACTGCCATTTTACTTCGCCGATTCGTCGCTATCCGGATCTGATGATCCACCGCGTGATCAAAGCAGCCATCAACAATCGCATGACGGAAGCAAAGCTGAAAAAGTATCGACACGATGTGCAGGAGGCGGCGGAGATCTCCTCCCGGACCGAGCGCAAGGCGCAGGAGCTGGAGCGGGAGGTCGAAAAGCTTAAAAAATGTGAGTACATGCTGGATCATATCGGTGAGGAATATGACGGTATCGTCAGCGGCGTAACGGAATTCGGCGTTTATGTCGAGCTGCCGAATACGGTGGAGGGTATGGTGTTTGCGCGTGATCTCCGCCGCCCGTACCAGCTCGGCGAGCAGGTGCGGATCCGCGTACTCGACGCAAGGCCCGCGGAGCGGCAGATCGACTTCTCGATGCTGCGAAAATAGCATTGCTGTATGTTTCGCGCCCGGTATTTTGAATTATTTTGCTGCCGGGCTATTGACAAGACCGCAAAAAGTGGTATGATAGACAAGAAGTTAGTTCTGGCTAACTGGAAACACATGCCGATGTGATTCAGTTAGCCTTTTTTTATTAAATAGTTAGCATGTGCTAACTATTTAATAAAAAGCATGGGAGCATAGTCAAAAGCCATGCGTTGTCTTTACGCGCAGGGCATCCAATACAAAATCTGCATACAGGAAAGAAAGGCGATATGATGTATCTACAAATTCAAGAGTTCCGCAAATCATTCGGAGCAGGGGATAATCAGACCGAGGTGCTCAAGGGCATCAGTTTCGGCGTAGAAAAAGGCAAGATCTGCGTACTGCTGGGGCCGTCCGGTTCCGGCAAATCCACGCTGCTCAATATCATCGGTGGAATCGAAACACCGGACAGCGGCAGCGTTTCCATCAACGGCGAAGCGATGCGCAGCATGAACGAAAAGCAATTGACTGAATATCGGAGGCGTCATTTGGGCTATGTGTTCCAGTCCTATAACCTGGTCCCAAACCTGACGGTCAAGGAAAATATCGAAACCGGCGCATATCTATCCGAACACCCGCTGGACGTCGATGAGATCTTAAAGACGCTGGGACTGTGGGAACATCAAGATAAGATCCCGAATCAGCTTTCGGGCGGACAGCAGCAGCGAACAGCGATTGGCAGAGCTGTGGTTAAGAATCCGGATATTCTGCTCTGCGATGAGCCGACCGGCGCGCTGGATTACAATACTTCCAAGGAGATCCTCAAGCTGATTGAGGAAGTCAATCAAAAGTTCGGCTGTACTGTGATTTTGGTTACACATAATGACGCGATCCGCCACATGGCCGATCAGGTCGTGCGGCTGCGTGACGGGCAGATCCGCAGCATAGACGAAACTGCCGTCAAGATTCCGGCTGCCAAGCTGGAATGGTAGAAAAGAGGCGGGGAAAGCATGAAAAGAACGAAGAAAAAAAATCCGCTGAATAAGCGCGTTCCGCGGGAATTAAAGCAAGACATCGGCAAGTATCTGGCACTGCTTCTATTCCTGACGCTGACCATCGGCTTTGTTTCCGGCTTTTTGGTCGCCGGCGGCAGCATGAAGGGTGCTTATGACGACAGCTTTGAAAAATATACCGTCGAGGACGGGCATTTTACCTTAGCCACAGAACTTCCGGAGACGCTGCAGGAGGAACTGGAAGCGGAAGACGTACGAATCTATCCGTTATGGTATAAAGATTTTGAACTTTCGGACACGAGCAGTGTGCGGATCTACAAGCCGCGTACGGCGGTCAATCGCATCTGCCTAATGGAGGGTAGTATGCCGGAGACCAATGATGAGATTGTCATCGATCGCTTGTACGCGGAGAACAACAAAATTGCGATCGGCGATGAGATGCGTCTGGACGATAAGCTTTTTACAGTCAGCGGCGTGGTTGCTTTTTCGGATTACAGCGCGCTGTTTAAGAACAATACGGATATGATGTTCAATGCCAGCACCTTTACAGTCGCCTGCGTGACAGATGCGGCCTTTAACAGGCTGACGGATGCTCACATCAAATATACCTATGCCTGGGTCAACGACGACCGCAGTCTGAGCGATGCCGCCGCTTCCGACAAGGGTGATGAGCTCAAGGATATTCTGGCAAAGAGTGGTCTTTTGACCGATTTTGTCAAAGCCGGAAACAACCAGGCAATCATCTTCACCGGAGATGACATCGGCGGCGATCAGGTGATGGTCATCACGATGCTGTATATCGTCATGGCAATTTTGGCTTTTATCTTCGGTGTGACGACCAGAAATACGATTGAAAAAGAGGCAGGCACGATCGGTACACTGCGTGCCTCCGGCTACAGCCGCGGCGAGCTGGTGCGGCATTATATGATTCTGCCGTCGCTGGTCACGTTATTTTCGGCGGTGCTCGGCAATGTGCTCGGCTATACACTCTTTAAAGGCATGGTGGTAGACATGTACTATCACAGCTATTCGCTGCCGACCTACGAGACCCTGTGGAATTCCCGTGCCTTTGTTTTGACGACCGTCATTCCGTGCATCATCGTCATGGTCGTGATCCTCTTGGTGCTCTGCGCGACGATGAAATTGCCGCCGCTGCAGTTCCTGCGTCACGAGCTCTCGGTCCGCAAAGCGAAAAAAGTCATGCCGCTGCGGCATTTCAGCTTTATGACGCGCTTTCGCCTGCGGGTCATCAGGCAAAATCTGACGGCTTATCTAACCTTATTCCTGGGCGTGCTGATGGTCAGCTTCCTGCTGTTCTTCGGCTTGATGCTGAGCCCACTTTTGGATCATTTCAAAGGGGAGGTGCTCGATTCTGAGATCGCGGCTTACCAGTATATCCTCAAGGTGCCGGTGGAGACAAGTGCGGACGATGCGGAGAAGTACGCGGTGCTTTCTTTGGAAAATCCGAACGGCGAGGAGATCACGGTATACGGCATCAGCGAAGACTCCAAATACTTTGGAGAGCCGATCCCGGACGGCGAAGTACTGCTGTCGGACGGCTATATGGAAAAGTACGGTGTACAGCAGGGCGATACGGTGACTTTGACGAAGAAATACGCCGACGACAGCTATGATTTTACGGTAGATGCAAGCTATCATTATCCGGCGACGCTGGCGTTGTTTATGAATATCGATGATTTTCGAAAAATGTTTGACAAGGATGAGAACTATTTCAGCGGGTATTTCTCCGATCAAAGGCTGAATGACATCGACGACAGTTTGGTTTCGACGATCATTACGGAGCACGATCTGACGACAGTGGCTGACCAACTGTCCGACTCCATGAGCAAGTCATTTTGGATGCTGATGTTCTTCGCGGTGATCCTCTATCTGGTGGTCATTTACCTGTTGTCCAAGCAGGTCATCGAAAAGAATGTGCAGGCGATCTCCATGACGAAGATCTTGGGGTACAGCAACGGCGAGATCACAAGGTTGTATAACTTGACGACGGGGATTGTGATGCTGGCTTCGCTGCTGGTCAGCCTGCCGCTCAGTAATCGGTTTATCAGGTGCGTATATTACCTTATGATGCAAAAATTCAACGGATGGCTGACATATTACGTCGCGCCGTGGATCTATCCGGCGATGGTGGCAACCGGCGCGGCCTGCTACGCGGTGGTCTATCTGGTACAAACGCGCCGGATCCGCAAGATCCCGATGGGCGAGGCACTCAAGAATATGGAGTAGCAGTTTTCTTCTACCTTCAGTTGACAAGAGCACATACGCCTGGACGAGCTGAAATTTCAACGCATGCTTCGTTCTCGTCCTCGCCTTACGTCCAGTAAGATTTCGTCCTGCGGCCTTGCCTGCGCCGAAATTTCAAGCCGCCAGGTTCCAAGGAAGTTTGCAGAGAAAATATTTGCCTCTGCGCGAGGCGAATGAGCGAGGCGTAGTGGTGCTACGGTGAGCGAAGACAACAAAGTGCAGAAGCAAATAGGTCTTTGCAAACCGTGTGTGCCTTTGTCAACTGAAGGTATCATCGGCAAAGCTGAGAATCTTACAAGGGACAAAAGCGCGCATAGAAATCTTTGATTTCGTTATGCGCGCTTTTGTCCTGTTTATTTGAAATACTGGACTGCTGATGTGAACATCTGCATGTCGAAGCGTCCCGGCACGTTCTGATAGAGTCCGCTGCCGATACGTTCGGAATGCCCCATCTTGCCGAGCACTCTGCCGTCCGGGGAGATGATACCCTCGACCGCCCAATCGGAGCCGTTCGGGTTATGTTGCATCTCCATGGTCGCGTTGCCGTCGAAGTCCGCGTACTGCGTGATAATCTGTCCATTCGCCGCCAGCTCGGTCAGAAGCGTCTGCGATGCCATGAAGCGGCCCTCACCATGGGAAATCGGAACCGTATAGACTTCGCCCGGCTGTACGCCTGCCAGCCAAGGAGAACGATTGGAAACAATGCGCGTCTGCACCAGCTTGGATTGGTGACGTCCGATGCGGTTATAGGTCAGCGTCGGACAGGTTTCATCCGTATCGATGATCTTGCCGTAAGGCACCAGACCCAGCTTGATCAGCGCCTGGAAACCGTTGCAGATACCGGCCATCAAGCCATCACGTTCGCCCAATAACGCAGTGACAGCCTCTTTGATCTCCGCATTGCGGAAGAATGCCGTAATCAGCTTGCCAGAGCCGTCCGGTTCGTCACCACCGGAGAAACCGCCCGGAATGAAGATCATCTGACTTTCGCGCACCTTGGCGGCGAAATCCGATACTGACCGCGCGACCGCATCCGCACTCAGATTATTGAGCACGAAAATCTCCGGCTCCGCACCGGCTGCCGCAAAGGCTTTGGCCGTATCATATTCGCAGTTGGTCCCCGGGAATACCGGAATCAGCACGCGCGGCTTCGCACATGGGATGTTCGCCCGGAAAATCTCTTCGGCCGGGCTGTCGGTCAGTGTCGGTGCTGTTTCTTCCGTCATGATGCTGCAAGGGTAAACCGGTTCCAGCTTGTCCTCATAAATCTTCTCGAGCTCCGGCATTTCCAGCACTTCACTGCCATATTGCAGTGCGTAGACTTCGGTCGTTTCTCCGAGCAAGGTCGCTGCTTCCAATGCCTGCAGTAAATGCTGCAGACTGCAATCTTCTTCCTGTGATGTCTGCTTTCCGCAAGCCGCATCAGCGATCGGTTCATCGTCCGCCTCTACAGACGCTTTGGCGTCGACCAGTGCCTCTGCATCGACCTCCAGCAAGAAAGAACCATATTGACTGCCAAAGAGATCCACGTCTGCAGACAGTGCTGCATCAAAGCAAAAACCGATACGGTTGCCCAGCGCCATCTTCAGCACACCCTCTGCGACGCCGCCCATGCCCGGCGTCCAGCAGGCCTTGACCAGTCCCGCACGCATCAGCGCTGTGACCCTATCATAAAGCTCGCGCAGGGAATCGCCGTCCGGCAGTCCCGCCGCGTTCAGCTCCGGCTGCAAAAGATAAACCGGATCGCCGGCCTGTTTGAATTCCGGTGAAACAATGTGATCCACCTGATCTGTCGTAACAGCAAAGGACACTAAGGTTGGCGGCACCGACAAGTCTTCAAAGGTGCCGCTCATGGAGTCCTTGCCGCCGATAGCCGCGACTCCTAAGGCAAGCTGCGCGTCCAGCGCGCCCAAAAGCGCGGCAAATGGCTTGCCCCATTTGACGGGATCTTTGCCCAGCTTTTCAAAATATTCCTGGAAGGACAGATATACCTCGCGGAATGCCGCGCCGGCTGCCACCAGCTTGGAAACGGATTCCACCACCGCGAGGTAAGCTCCATGATACGGGCTCTGTTCGGTGATGAACGGGTTATAGCCCCAGGACATCAAGCTGCAGGTCTTTGTATCGCCATGCTCTCTGGAAATCTTATTGACCATGCACTGCGCCGGCGTTCTCTGATACTTGCCGCCGAACGGCATCAACACGGAACCCGCGCCGATGGTCGAGTCAAAGCGTTCGGAAAGTCCGCGTCTGGAGCAGATGTTCAGATCCCCTGCCAGCGCGCGCATCCGTCCTGCGAAATCATCGGCTGCGTAAGCCGCAATCTGCGGTGCCTGCGGCTCTGCCGCAGGCGCAGGGCTGTCCGCACCGCAGGCTGTGCCCGCTTCGCGCGAAGCTGCCATCCAATCCGCGCGCGGCGCCTGCACTGTGATATGCTTTTCCGCGCCGTTCGAGTCCAAAAAGGCGCGGGAGATGTCCACAATCTTCTTCCCGTTCCAGTTCATCACAAGGCGCGGCTCTTCCGTAACCGTCGCGACTACCGTCGCTTCCAGATTCTCGGCGTGGGCGAGCCGGGTGAAGAAATCTACATCCTCCGCACGCACCACGACCGCCATTCTTTCCTGCGATTCGCTGATTGCCAGTTCGGTACCGTCCAGACCCTCATATTTTTTGGGAACCTTGTTCAGATCGATCAAAAGGCCGTCTGCTAATTCTCCGATCGCGACCGACACGCCGCCTGCGCCGAAGTCGTTGCAGCGTTTGATCAATTTGGACGCCTGCGGGTTACGGAACAAGCGCTGCAGCTTGCGTTCTTCCGGCGCGTTGCCCTTCTGCACCTCCGCGCCGCAGCTTTCCAGCGAAGCCGTCGTATGGGATTTGGAAGATCCGGTCGCGCCGCCGCAGCCGTCTCTGCCGGTCTTGCCGCCGAGCAGGATGACCTTGTCTCCTGCCGCCGGTACCTCCCGCACCACGTTCTCCGCCGGAGCCGCCGCGATGACCGCGCCGATTTCCATACGCTTGGCAACATAGCCCGGATGATAGATTTCGTCCACCTGTCCGGTCGCCAGACCGATTTGATTGCCATAAGAGCTGTATCCTGCCGCCGCTGTCGTCACCAGCTTCCGCTGCGGCAGCTTACCCGGCAGCGTGTCCGCGATCGGTGCCAGCGGATTTCCGGCTCCGGTCACACGCATCGCGCCGTAAACATAGCTTCTGCCTGAGAGCGGATCGCGGATCGCGCCGCCCACACAGGTTGCCGCGCCGCCGAACGGTTCGATTTCCGTCGGGTGATTGTGTGTTTCATTCTTAAACAGCAGCAGCCAATCCTCTTTCCTGCCCTCGGTCTCGACCTTGATCTTGACCGTACAGGCATTGATCTCCTCGGACTCATCCAGTCCGTCCAGCTTCCCCTGTTTTTTGAGGACCTTCGCCGCGATGGTGCCGATATCCATCAACGTGACCGGTTTCTTCCGTTCGACGAACGTTCTTGCGTCCAAATAGCGCTGATAAGCTGCCTGCAGCGTCTCATCGGCAAACTGCACCGCATCAAGAATTGTATTGAAGGTCGTATGTCTGCAGTGATCGGACCAATAGGTATCGATCATCTTGATTTCGGTAATCGTCGGGTCACGCTGTTCCTCCGCGAAATACGCGCGGCAGCATTGGCTGTCCGCAAGATCCATCGCCAGACCTCTCTCCGCGATGAAATCCGCAAGCTGCGCGTCACTGTAATGCGTAAAGCCCTCCACGGTTTCCACAGACTGCGGCACCTCATACGCCATTGCCAGAGTTTCCGGCAGCGAAAGCGCCGCTTCACGCGCTTCCACCGGATTGATGACATATTTTTTGATTTTTTCGATTTCTTCTTCGCTGAAGCTGCCATCAAGCGCATAGATTTTCGCGGTACGAATCGCCGGTCTTTCCCCGCGGGAAATGATCTGAATACATTCCGCCGCCGATGCCGCGCGCTGGTCAAACTGACCCGGCAGATACTCCACCGCGAACAAGAGCTCCGCCTCCGGCAGGCTTTCTCCGCTCACGTCCAGCTGCGGCTCCGAAAACACCGTATGAACCGCGTAATCAAAGAGCTTCCGGTCGATGCCCTCCGCGTCGTAGCGGTTCAGCACGCGCACGTTTTGCACGCCGCCGATGCCGAGCAGCTGCAAAAGATCGCTTTTCAAATTCTGTGCCTCATGGTCAAGGCCGCTTTTTTTCTCTACATAAATTCTGTAAACCATTCGCCCTAGTTCCTTCCTGCCGCCAAAGCGCGCGCGCCGATATCGTTTCTGTAATAAGCGTTTTCAAAATGCACCGCCGCCACCGTCTGATAAGCCTTTTCGACAGCTTCTGCCAGCGTCGGCGCGGTTTCTGTCACACCAAGTACACGACCGCCGGAGGTCAAAAGCTTCCCGTCCGTCAGCTTTGCACCGGCTACATAGATATTTTTGTCCTGCGGCATGGTAATTTCAAAACCCGTTTCATATTTTTTCGGATAGCCCTCAGATGCCATGACTACGCAGCAGGCGCTTGACTCTGCAAATCTCACGTCCGCCTCGGACAGCTTCTCGTCATAAATCTTGAGCATGATGTCCAAAAGATCGCTTTCCAAAAGCGGCAGGACAACCTGCGTTTCCGGATCGCCGAAGCGGCAGTTATATTCGATGACCTTCGGGCCTTTTTCGGTCAGCATCAGACCGAAGTACAGGCAGCCGCTGAACGTCCTGCCCTCGCGGTTCATCGCCTCCATCGTCGGGAGGAAAATCTCCTGCATGCAGCGTGCCGCGATCTCCGGCGTATAATACGGATTCGGCGCGACCGTACCCATGCCGCCGGTATTCAGGCCGCGGTCGCCGTCCAGCGCCCGCTTGTGGTCCATCGAGGATACCATCGGCACCATCGTTTTGCCGTCGGTAAACGCCAGAACCGAGACCTCCGGTCCGGTCAGAAATTCTTCGATGACGACGCGGCTACCGCTTTCGCCGAAGACCTTATCCTCCATCATGGAGCGTACCGCATCTCTGGCTTCTTCGATTGTTTCCGCGATCACCACGCCTTTACCGAGCGCCAGTCCGTCCGCCTTAATGACGATCGGCGCTTCGGCAGTTTCCAAATAGGCGATCGCTGCCTCCGGATCACTGAAGGTCTCGTAAGATGCGGTCGGAATCTTGTATTTTTTCATCAGATCTTTGGAAAACGCCTTGCTGCCTTCGATGATCGCCGCTTTTTTATCCGGTCCGAAGGTTTTGATGCCGCGCGCCCGCAGCAGATCCACCGCACCCATGACCAACGGATCGTCCGGTGCGACAACTGCCAGATCGATTTGCTTCTGCACTGCGAATTCCGCGATTTTTTCAATTTCCTTGGCGCCGATATCCACGCATACCGCGTCGGCAGCGATGCCGCCGTTGCCGGGCAATGCGTAAATGGTTTCGATGCTCTGATTTTCTTTGAGTTTTTTGATGATGGCGTGCTCTCTGCCGCCGCCGCCGACTACCATAACATTCATGTATCTCTTCTCCTGCATAGCTTCTAAGCGCTTTTTGCTTTATTCTGCTTGAAATTTCTCACTTTGAATTACTCTCTTTGATTGATGTGCCGCAATTTGCGTCCTGCGCACAAACAGGCAGAAGCTGTGCCCCTGCCGTCTGTTTTTTTGCTGTATCAGTGATGGAACAGGCGCATGCCGGTCATCGCCATCACCATCTTATGTTTGTCACACGCTTCGATAACCAGATCGTCCCGGATCGAGCCGCCCGGCTGCGCGATATAAGTCACGCCGCTTCTGGCCGCGCGTTCAATATTGTCACCGAACGGGAAGAACGCGTCTGAACCAAGGCATACCCCCGACAGCGACGCCAGATACGCACGCTGCTCACTGCGTGCGAAAGCCTCCGGCTTTTCGGTAAAGAGCTGCTGCCAGTTCCCCTCGCCGATCACATCCTCATAGTCTTCTGAAAGATAGACATCGATGGCATTGTCGCGCTCTGCGCGCTTGACCTCAGCCTTGAACGGCAGAGAAAGTACGCGCGCATGCTGGCGCAGATGCCATTTGTCCGCCTTCTCGCCTGCCAGTCTGGTGCAGTGAATGCGGGATTGCTGTCCGGCTCCCACACCGATGGTCTGCCCGTTTTCGGCATAGCATACCGAATTGGACTGGGTATATTTGAGCGTGATCAAGGCAATGATCAGATCACGTTTGGCTTCCTCCGTCATATTTTTGTTCTTCGTCACGATGTCCTTGAGCAGCTCCGCGTCAATCGTAAAATCGTTTCTGCGCTGCTCGAAGGTGATGCCAAAGACCTGTTTGCGTTCAGTCAGCTCCGGTTTGTAGTTTCCATCCATGCGGATGATATTGTAGCTGCCCTTGCGCTTTGCTTTTAAGATCTCCAACGCTTCCGCGTCGTAATCCGGCGCGATGATGCCGTCAGATACCTCCCGCGCGATCAGCCGCGCGCAGGTCACATCACATTTGTCCGAAAGCGCGATCCAGTCTCCAAAGGAGCTCATGCGGTCGGTGCCTCTGGCACGCGCGTAAGCCGTCGCGATTTCCGAATCGTCCAGTCCCTCGATGTCATCTACAAAGAAGGCCTTTTTTTGGTTTTCGCTCATCGGAAGGCCGATGGCCGCTGAGGTTGGGCTGACGTGCTTGAACGAAGTCGCCGCGCACACGCCGAGCGCCTCGCGGATCTCTCTGACCAGCTGCCAGCTGTTCATCGCGTCCAGCAGATTGATATAGCCGGGTCTGCCGTTTAAGATCTCCATCGGCAGGTCCGCGCCGTTCTCCATGAAGACGCGCGCCGGCTTCTGATTCGGATTGCATCCGTATTTGAGTTCATATTCTTTCATTGCCTCTTCCTTTCAAGTCTTATCCTTGTTCGGGTCTTCGCAGAATTCCGCCTCTGCTTCCTCCCGGGCTTCTGATTTTGCGCCAATTATTTCTGGTTCTTGTTGATGATACGAACTTCCGGATCGCTGCCGTCCGGATTGGTCTGGATGACAAACAGGGAAACCTTGTTTTCTTCGTCCAAAGCCTGCCAAAGCTCTTCCGTCAGCGTGCCGAGTCCCTCCGGAATCGCGATTTTGCGCGGTTCTCCGATAAAGGCCGGCAGCGGCTGTCCGTCCCCTTCATAGGTATGGATCAAATGTCCGACACCGCAGGCAGACGGGTAGGAGAAGAAAAATCTCTCGCATCCGCTTCCTTTCTCGTCACTGCTCTTGAGAATGCTCAGTTCATAAGTAAAATCACTGCCGGTATAGGTTGCTACGCCGCTGATACGCGGCGTATAGTTCGGTTCGTCCGGCTCGAAACAGCGGGTCTGCAGCGCCTCTCTGGCTGTCCGTCCCTCGGAAAACGCCTGATAGATGGTATCGGTCTGATCTCCGTTGGTGATGATCAAACGCTGCGGGAATCTAGCCGCCGCGCGATACAGAATCAGCGATGGGTCCTCGACCTTCTCCGGATCGAAAGCCTGCGTATAGAGGCTGCCCGGCTCCTTCACGCTGAAAATACGATTGCGGCTGTTGGCACTCCGGCCCATGATGAAATAGGCAGCCGCGAGTCTGCCGCTCGGTGTTCTGCCAAAAATAATGCCTCTGCCCGGATAGCGGTTCTTTTTGAGATAGTCTCCTGCGGACAAAAGCTTCTGTGCTTCCTGCGCTCCCTTGTGTTGATTGTTCATACTTCTTTCTCCCTCCTGTCATCGTATCATATCTTCGCGCTGCCTGCAAGATGTCACTGCAGCTTGCATGTCCTATGCTTCCGCGAGAAGCCGCGCGGCAATCTCCTCTGTTGCTTCCGGCAGAATGATCCACTCCGCCTCTTCCATCACGCGCTTCTGTAAACGCTCCGGTGTATCACCCGGCAGCACCGGCACCGCCTTTTGCCGAATGATCTGTCCACCGTCCGGAATCTCATTGACAAAGTGTACCGTCGCGCCGCTGACCTTCACGCCGTAGCGCAGCGCCGCCTCATGCACATGGATTCCATAAAACCCCTTGCCGCAAAATGACGGGATCAGCGACGGATGAATGTTGATCATCCGCTGCGGGAAACGATCCGTAAACGTTTTGCTGAGAATGCTCATAAAGCCCGCCAGCACGATCAGATCGATCTTGTTCTCCCGCATCAGAGACGTCAGCGCGTCCTCATAGGCCGCCTGATCCGCAAAATCCTTTCTCCGCACGACCTCCGATGGAATGCCGCCCTCCGCGGCGCGTGTCAAAGCGTAAGCGTCACCGCGGCTTGCGACCACCAGCGCGATCTCGCCGCTCGACAGCTTGCCCGCCTGCTGCGCGTCAAGCAGCGCCTGTAAATTCGTCCCGCCGCCGGAAACAAATACCGCGATCCTTATTTTTCGCATAAGCTTACCTTCTCACCGTTTTCCGCGGCCGTAACGATCTCACCGAGCACATACGGCGTTTCGCCCGCGTCCGCAAGCACCGCGCAGGCACGCTCTGCGTCCTCTTTCGCGACGATGACCGTCATGCCGATGCCCATGTTGAACGTATTGAACATATCATGCTCCGAAATCTCCCCGCGCGCCGCGATCAGCTTGAAGATCGGCAGCACCGGCACCGCATCTTTTTGGAGCTTCGCGCAGAGACCGTCCGGAATGCTGCGCGGAATATTTTCGTAGAAGCCTCCGCCCGTAATGTGCGAAATTCCCCGAACACTGTCGATTGCATCAAACAAAGCCAGCATCGGCTTCACATAAATCTTGGTCGGTGTCAAAAGCGTCTCGCCGAGCGAAGCGCCGCCGAGCGCGTCAACCGGCGCTGTCAGATCGGCGTTTTCTACATCCAGCACCTTTCTCACCAGAGAAAATCCGTTGGAATGTACACCGCTGGACGCCAAGCCGATCACAACATCTCCCGCGCGCATCGTCTTTTTGTCGAGCACCTTCGCCTTATCGACAGCGCCCACCGAGAAGCCTGCCAGATCGTACTCGTCCACGCTGTAAAAGCCCGGCATTTCCGCGGTTTCGCCGCCGACGAGCTGACAGCCTGCCTGCACGCAGCCCTCCGCGATACCGGAAACGATCGCGGCGATTTTTTCCGGAAAATTCTTGCCGCAGGCGATATAATCTAGGAAAAACAGCGGTTTCGCTCCGCAGCAGATGATATCGTTGACGCACATCGCCACACAGTCGATGCCGACCGTATCGTGCTTGTCCATCAAAAACGCGAGCTTCAGCTTCGTGCCGACGCCGTCGGTGCCGCTGACCAGTACCGGATGCGGCATATCGGTAATATCCAACTCAAACAAGCCGCCGAAGCCGCCGATGTCCTCGCTGCCGCCCTGCAAAACGGTTCTCGCGATATGAGTTTTCATCAGTTCCACAGCCTTGTAGCCCGCTGTGATATCCACGCCGGCAGCCGCGTAGCTGTCGGATCTTGATTTTTCGTTCATGTCTGTCGTCCTTTCTATTCCTTTCCGTTCCAGCAGTAGGTGCAGAGCTTGCACGCCGGAAGTCCGATGGCCTCGATCAGATTATCAAGGCTCTGATATTCCAGAGAATCGAAATGCAGTTCCTCGCAGATGCACTTGCGCATCGCTTTGCCGCGTTCGGTTCTTCCGTCAAGATATTCCTCTATATGCTGTGTGCCTTCTTCGCCCTCCAGCTTCAGGATCGCGCGTCTGGCGATCAAATCCATCTCTGAGGTACTCCGGGAAAAGTTCAGATATTTGCAGCCGAACATGATCGGCGGGCAGGCGGAGCGCATATGCACTTCCTTCGCGCCGTTCTCATACAAAAAGCGAACCGTTTCCCCGAGCTGCGTGCCGCGAACGATACTGTCATCCACGAACAAGAGCCGTTTCCCCTCGATCAGATCATGCACCGGCACCATTTTCATCTTCGCGACATGATTGCGCTCCTTCTGACTGTTCGGCATGAAGCTGCGCGGCCAGGTCGGTGTATATTTGATAAAAGGTCTCGCGAACGGAATGCCGCTCGTATTGGCATAACCGATGGCGTGCGGCGTACCCGAATCCGGCACCCCGCTGACATAATCCAGCTTCATGGAATGTCCCACCTCACTGTCGCGTTTCGCGAGCAGCGCACCGTTGCGGTTACGCATGACCTCCACGTTGATCCCCTCGTAATAGGAGTTCGGATAGCCGTAGTAGGTCCACAGAAACGCGCAGATCCGCATTTCCTCCTGTCCCTCGGCAAGCACCGTCACGCACGCAGGCGTAATCTCGACGATCTCCGCCGGTTTCAGTTCTTGACAGGCGATGTATTCCAGCTTGCGGAACGCGAAAGACTCAAAGGATACGCAGTATCCGTCCGCATCCTTTCCGATCAGCACAGGCAGTCGTCCCAGCCGATCGCGCGCGGCGATCAGATGTCCGTCCTCCTTCAAAATCAAGATACACATGGAACCTTCGATTTTTTCCTGCGCGAAGCGAATTCCCTCCGCGAAGGTTTCCTTTTGGTCGATCAGCGCCGCCGTCAGCTCGGTCGCGTTGATCTTGCCTCCGGTATGCGCCTCAAAATGCCCCCGTCCGGAAGCCAGAAACTCCTCGATCAATGCCTGCGCGTTGTTGATGCAGCCTACGACCGTAATCGCGTAGGTTCCCAAATGAGAACGGATCAAAATCGGCTGCGGATCGCTGTCGCTAATACAGCCGATACAGGCGTTTCCGCGCATTTCCTCGGTAATCCCCTCAAACTTGGTCCGGAACGGCGAATTTTCGATTTTGTGGATCTCGCGCTGAAATCCAATTTCCGCGTCTACAGCGGCCATGCCTGCCCGGCGCGTGCCCAGATGAGAATGATAGTCCACGCCGAAAAAAACGTCTAATACAATGTCGCGCTTTGATGTCGCGCCAAAAAAACCACCCAAAACTTTACCTCCGTATTGCTCGTGATCGCGGCTGCGCTTCCTTTGCGCACCGCTTTCGTCTGCCTCTTTCCTCTCGCCTCTTTTTCAATTGTCCTAAGCGAAGAAAAGCTCGGAAAGTGTCATCGGGTCAATATAGACGCCGTCCTTGTAAACGCGCATGTTGCCGGATGCGATTTCATCGATCAGCATGACATTGCCGTCCGCGTCATAGCCGAATTCAAATTTAATATCATAAAGGTCCAATCCTTTTTCTTTCAGATCGTCTGCGACAATCTTCGTGATTTTCTGCGTTTCTTCCTTGATCGCGTCGTACTGCGCCTCGCTCATCACGCCCAGCACAACCAGACCGTCTTTGGTTACCAGCGGGTCACCCAGCGCGTCATTTTTGAACGTCATTTCCACATAAGCGGGAAGAGCCGCGCCCTCCTCCACATACTCGTTGTAGCGGCGGTAAAAGCTTCCGACCGCCTTGTAGCGGCAGATGACCTCCAGTCCCTTGCCGAAGACCTTTGCAGGCAGCACTTCCATCGTGGTTTTCGCAAGATCCGCGCTCACAAAATGCGTGCGAATGCCCGCGGCGTTGATTTTTTCAAAGAAATAAACGGACATACGCAGGTTGACATCGCCGACACCCTCGATGGTAAGCCCTACCGCGTTTTCACCCGGATCGAACACGCCGTCCTTGCCGGTACAGTCGTCCTTAAATTTCAACAGATAATTTCCGTTTTCCAGTGCGAATACGTCTTTTGTTTTCCCTGTGTAGACCAATTTGTTTTCCATTTTTCTTCTCCATTTCTTTTTCTGTATTGTGAAATATAAACCTTGTCAATCAATGCTTGTTGCGTGGCACATCCATCTCCGCAAGCGCCTCGGAATCCTTGTTGCTTGGGAAATGCGTTTTTTTAGGAACCATCTCCTAAGTATCACCACGAAACGCCATCTGTGCGACATGCCGAACAGCCGTCCGCGAAACTGCCCGCTCTACAGCGGCGGATACTGCGCCTCAATGGCGCGATTCTTCGCCAAAACCTTTTGTTTTCCTGCCTCGCGCTTTGCCGCAAGCTTCTCCGCGATGGCATCGTCGCTCACCGCGAGGATCTCCGCTGCCAAAAGCGCCGCGTTGACCGCGCCGTCGATGGCAACCGTCGCGACCGGAATCCCCGGCGGCATCTGTACGGTCGAAAGCAGCGCGTCCATGCCGTCCAGCGCGGAGGATTTCATCGGAATCCCGATGACCGGCAGTGTCGTGCCTGCCGCCAGCACACCCGCCAAATGCGCGGCTTTACCCGCCGCCGCGATGATCACGCCGAAACCGTTTTGGCGCGCGGCGCTTACAAACGCCTGCACTGCCTCCGGTGTACGGTGCGCCGAATAGACATGCACCTCAAACGGAATCTCCAGTTCCTGCAGCGTATCGGCCGCAGCCTTGACGACCGGAAAATCGCTGTCACTCCCCATAATAATCGCTATTTTTTTCATTTTGCTGCACTCCTTTTTTTCTTTTTGTTTCTATCTTCTTTTATCTTCGATATGCGCTCATTTTGACCTTTGCGCTTCTGCTGTCATACTGGTGTTGTGCCCGCTCTACGCGCCCGCCGGTTTCGACCAAAAAAGAAACAGCGGTTCTGATATATTTATCATAATCCCGCTGTCCGAAATGTCAACTCATCGTTCGCTTTTTATTTTGTTTTTTTCGTGAAAATTTCGTTTCGACAACGGAATCCGTGCTTTTTACGAACTTTTTATGGTTTGTGCCCGCACTTTGTTCGTCTATATCAAAATTGTCCGGCATATGCACCTTTGCATAGACCGAAAGCGTCCCACGCAGCCTGCCGCTCTCCTATTTGTTGATGAGCTGTGCCAACCGACCCGTCAGATAGTCACTGCGGATCATCGACAGATTATTGACAAAGATCAAATCGTCCGTCTGCTTCTTTTCCACAAAACTGATGAGATCCTGATCCCAGTAGCGATAATCGATCACATAGACCGTCTGATAATGGTCCACCAAAAACGGCACAAACGCATTGCCGAAGGATTCCTTTACGACAACACAGGAGGAACCGTCCGTCAGATCTTCGTTGGTAATTTTCGCATACGCATGATCCCCCGCCAAAAAAGCGTTGTATTTGAGCGATGCCGGATGCTTCGCTACATCATAGATGACCGGATAAGACGGCTTGCTGCCGTTCGCTTCCTCGCACTCCATGGAAATGTTCTTGCTGATCGGTTCGTAAGCCGTCACCGTATCCGGATGCTTTTGGAGCTTTTTGCTCTTTGTATCGTTATAGAAGCTGCCCAAAAATCCGTCAAATTCACGCTTCTCATGTCTGCCTCTGCTGATCGGCAGCAGATTTTTTGACTCACAGTACGCCTCATAGGCATAATACGCGCCGTCCGCCGTCCAGTGGTGATCCGTCCCGAAATAGATATATTCATCTCTATGCTGCATCAGCTTTTCGTAAGGATCGATCACCTTGACGTCCTCGCGCAATTTTGCTTCAATCGCGTCCATCGCCTTTTTCTGGTCGCTGGACGTAATCTTGCCGTAATCCGCATCCGGCAGTGTAATGCCGGAGCTTAAGGGAATCAAAAGGTCATATACCGCCGTTTTTCCCTCCAGCGCCTTGGCTGCTTTGTTGACCGCCTTGGCATAGGTTTCCGCCGGTTTATCCAGATAAGTATAGAGTTCATAGGCTTTATCGCCGATGACAGCAATATTGCCAAGTTGATTGACCTTCGCCTTAGAATTGATCACAGGATATACGCCGTCCGCGTTTCCTCCTGCCTGACCAACGGCTGCCGCGCCGTTCGTTTCACTTTGCTCTTCCTCGTTTTTTGGTTTGTCGGCGTCATCGGTATTCGGCGCCTCCTCTGTTTCGACAAACGCGCCCTCAATGGTTTCCCGCATGGCCTCCGCGTCCGCACTGACGCAGAACACCACATAGCGGCCCTTTTGCAGCACGACCGCATTCGCGATTTTATCCGCCTCCGCAGGCAGATAATCCTGGTATGAATCCTGTAAATCTGTCAAATACGTCTGCACTGTTTCCAGCGCACCCTTGGCTGCCTCCGCGTCTGCCAGCGTAAAGATGCCAAAAGAATCCGCATAGGTGCCGTTTCCCATGCAGAGGATTTCCTTCTCCGGTGCGTCGATCGAGATAAAATCACCGATACGCTCCGCTTTGACTTGATAAAGCTCACAGTCAAAGCTGCCGTTTTCCAATAAATCCACCGCCAGCGCCGTCTCGTCCAGCTCATAATACGTCTCACTGCCGCAGCCGCTCAAAAGCAGTATCATACAGAAGCACAGCAGGAGCAGCAGAGAAAACCGCTGTCCTCTTGCATCATCTGTTGTTTGGCTATTCATTTTCATGTTGTCTGTTCTCATTTAATCCATTCCCCTTGTTTTTTTAATGACTGCGTGCGCGCGCACAAAAACGCTTCGCGCAAATCTAGTATACATCATCTCCGCACGAAAATCCACAGGCAAGTTTTCCAAAATGACCTTAAATAAATTTAATATGTGAAGCGCACTGCTCATGCCATCCTATGCAAAAGGATTCTTTCTGTCACAGCCTTGCCGCTCAAATAGTTGATGACAAAGCTGCACATTGGTGCTAAAATAGAAACATTACGAAAAGCATCGATTCCCGTACACGCCGGCAATACAAAAGCACCACACGCTTGCACACGCACCGATACCCAAAACAAGGATCCATTTCCAACCTGCCAAAGAAAGCAAGTCGGCATACAGCGCAGCCCACAAGCAAGCACAGTGTGCAAAAAACAGAAAGCGCAAAGCAGCAAAATCCCAAACGGATACCACCGCATCCATGCGCAAAAGAAACAAGAACGTAAATACATAAATACGTAAGCAAATAAGTACATCAGGCATAATATACAAACCAAACCAAATCAAAAAATAAAGAAGAAATAAAAAAGAGAAACATCAACAACAAAGGAGAACAACTATGCATTCACCCGGTTCTGTAGCATTCCGAATCTTTGGGCTGGACGTCATGTGGTACGGACTTCTGATCGGCGGCGGCTTCCTGCTGGCAACGATCATCAGCTACCTGCGCGCGCCCAAGCACCAAATCAAGCCGGATTTTATTTTAGATCTTGTCATTTGGATGATTCCGGCCGCCATCGTCGGCGCCCGCGCCTATTACGTCATCTTCAGCTGGAGTGACTACGCGGGAGACTGGAAAAAAATTTTAGATATCCGCAGCGGCGGTCTGGCTATCCATGGCGGCCTGATTCTCTGCTTCCTGGTCGGCTATTTTGTCTGCAAGCATTACAAACAAGGCTTCGTGCGCACTGCTGATCTGGTCGCGGTATCGATTCCGCTTGCGCAAGCCATCGGCCGCTGGGGGAATTTTTTCAATGAAGAAGCCCACGGCATGCAGACCGACCTGCCATGGGCGCAGATCATCGACGGCATCGGCTACCACCCGACCTTCCTGTACGAATCGATCTGGTGCTTCTGCCTGTTCTGGTTCCTGCTCTGGTTCGACGACCACAAGCGCAGCTTTGACGGGCAGATGATTTCTCTATACATGATGCTCTACTCCGTTGAGCGCTTCTTTGTCGAGGGACTGCGCACCGACAGCCTGATGGTCGGTCCGCTCAGACAAGCTCAGCTTATCAGCCTCGGCCTGATCGCCGCAGGCATCGCGCTCTACGTTTTCTTCAAAAAAAGAACAGGGAGGTACCTGCCATGAATCTCAAGATTTTTGAAACCCCGCGTCTGCGCATCCGTCCCTCCGTCTGGGACGATGTCGAAACCTTTTTTCAATGGGAGCAACAGCCCGCGGTGACTGAATTTTTCAGCATCCGCGACGGTCAGACCATGGAGGAAACCGCGCGCAAGTTTCTCAAAGACCAAGAAAATCCAAACGCCGAGCAGTTTACGATTTTGTTGAAGACGCCGGACTTGCAAGGCTTGCCAGCCACGCGATCCGCACAAGATGCCGCGAATGTGCCGCAATCTTCGGACGCGCAGGACACGCGAGCTTCATTGCAAAAAATCGGCCGCATCGTACTGGCCGACATCGAGCGCGGCTGGAAGGGTGAGCTTTGGCGGATTTATATCGCCGATTCTGCCCTGCGCGGGCAAGGCTTGGGACGAGAAGCCATGCGCGCGACGATGGAACACTGCTTCCGCGATTTGGCGCTGGAACGGCTGTATCTCGATCACTACACCGGAAACCCCTCCGCCTATCTCTACCAAAGCCTCGGATTTCAGTATGAGGGCGTGCTGCGCCGAAATTGCCGTAAAAACGGCGTCCTTTATGATGTCCACCTGATGTCCATGCTGCGCGAAGAATACGAAGAAAAATACGGTCAAGCGGAAGCTGCCTTCCGGTCCGCGGATGCGCCCCTTACCGCATGGTGATCGTTTCCGGCATTTCGCTTCTGTTTATATTTTGAGACAAGTTTGCGGATGCTCTCCTTGCCGCACGCTGATCGGCAGCCGCGGCATCTCCGATTCCCCGAGCTGCCGCAAAACGTCGAAACCTTAGTCCGATTATGTGCGTGCCTGCCTGCCGTAAGAATCGCACCCTGAGGTTGCGCAATTGACAACTAGGTTTGCTTGTGCTTTCCCTGCAGTTTCCTGTATAATGAAAGCAACTTCGGTAACTATCTGCAATATGAGCAAGAAAGGTCAGGACAAAAAAATGAGTCTAGGCGAACGAATTTATCAATACCGCAAAGCAAAGGGCATGTCACAGGACGCGTTGGCGGAGCTGCTTGACGTTTCCAGACAGTCCGTTTCCAAATGGGAAAACGATACGGCACAGCCGGAACTCAGCAAACTCACCATCATGTGTGATCTGTTCGGTGTGTCTTTGGATGAGCTGGCGCGCGGGAAGCAGCCGCAGCCTGCAGCCCAGCCGGAATCACAGGAGTCACAGGGATCGCAGGAATCACAAGCATCGCCGGAAAGCGAAACATCGCTTCACGCGGCAAAGCGTACGAAATCGCTGCAAAGAACCCTCGGCATCGGACTTCTGCTGCTCTCCGCTTTTCAAATGACCCTGCTGCTGGTCCTGCGCTTTCAAGCGGATGAAATTCTCATTCTGCTTTTGCCGCTGCTGCTGTGCGGCATCATCTGTCTGGTGTGCAAAAAACACACCTTCCTGTGGATCGGCTGGGTCATCAGCTTGTTTCTCGCGCTTTCACCGTATTACTTTTTCTGGGTTCATGTCAATTACTTTTCATGGATCGCTGTCTTCATCTGGGCCTTCGTCACTGTCGGCTACATCATTTGGCAGGGCACTGCCGAGAAACGCCGCCGAGAGCGATATTAAAAAAACAAAAGAACTGTTCGCAAGTTCCTGCAGCGTTGGGCTTTTCGCATCAGTGTTTCCTTTGGTATTAATCCGCTGAAATGCCATTGTGGCGCATACATGAATTTTGTTGAGACTTACTTATCCTTTTAGCCCTGCACATTCTCCGCCTTTCATGGTACAATCGAGGGAACCCTACGAACGGAGGCTTTCCTTAATGGCTGTGACCTATTATGATGCAAATGGCAAAGAAGTTACAAAGAAAGAATTTGTAGCGATTCTCAGAAAAACCCGCCTGATGGCTACACACGCAGGGAAATCGAGCGCATGCGGGACAATGATATCCTGGATATATTACTTTCTAAACGAATTTTAAAGGTTCTCTCGAGCCTGTCCCTATTTTGTTGTACCTAAAATTCTCGCGACTATTGAATATATTTTCTTTTTTTACTTTATATTCTATCTTCTTTTTTACCGATATTTCCTATTCAACAAAGGAAAGCGGGCTGAAACCGTTCGCACACTTTCAGCACCTGCTGGAGGAATTGCCGCAGATAGGCAGGACCGATAAAGAGGAACTAAAAAGATACCTTCCATATTCGGATGCCCTGCCTACTTACTGCAAGGCACCGGATCAAGAAACAAACAATTAGCGTGCACCGTCAGTGCCGCAGGCAAGTACAAAGCAGTCATGCCGTCTAATACACAGTTAGCCAGTGTGACTGCTTTCTTCATGCCCTATGTGCGCATGGTTTGTAAATGGTAAACCACATACGTGGTCTAAAAAAAGTACCGCCTTTTCAAGCGGCGAGTATTAACTATTCAAATGTTTTCAACCTGCAATATTCCGGTATCTTTTCAGACCATGGCAGCAAGTCGTCTATGTAATCAGCCGGCTTGTCATCCAGATGCGCCAGCATCTGTTCGAGGAGATACTTGAAATATTCGTATGGCTTCAGTCCGTTGGCTTTGGATGTTTCTGCTATACTGTAGAGAATGGCGCTTGCTCTGGCTCCACGCCGGGAGCCTATGATGTGCCAGCTGTGCTTGCCCACGCAGAATTTTCGGATGCTCCGTTCTGCGTCATTGTTATCCAATGGGATGATTGGATCATCCAGAAATGCTCGCAGGTATGGTTCCTGATTTAACGCATAATTGATTGCACCATAAAGCGAACCGCTTTTATCCAGCAGTGTAAGATCAATCGATTTCAGCCAGCTGAAAAATTCATCAACCAGCGGTTTTACGGACCTCTGCCTGTTATCCAGACGTTCCTCAGGGGTAGACGTTTTGCACATGTTATCAACATGATAGATTGCCGCAATCCGCTTATGTGCTTCCGCTGAAATTGCGCCTTTCGTATTGCTTGTTTTCAGTGCCTTGAGCACATCGTCAAACTTTCGTTTGCAATGCGCCCAGCAGCCGGCAACACGAAGTTCCTCCGGTCGTTCACCGGCAAGCTTGTGATATACCTGATATCCATCGGTAACGAGAACGCCTTTGTAGTTTTTCAGGAATTCTCTTGGTATATCACTGCTTCTCCCGTCCTGGTATTCGTAGAGGAAGAGTGGGTGACTGCCGTAGGCCTCCGTGGTATGGTATACCCACATGTACGCCTTGCTGTTTGTAGCTCTGTCCGGAGCAATCAGCTTAAATGGTGTTTCATCGCAATGAATCAGCCTGCTTTCCAGCATCTGCTGATGCATTCTGCGATAAACGAGCTGCAGATAGCGGTCCGAAATGCGGATCATCCAGTTTGCTAGTGTCTGACGGGAAATATTCATGTCCACTCTCTCGAAATCTTCTGCCTGACGGGACAGTGGAAGTGCATTCACATATTTGCAGCAGAAGATTCCTGCTGCAAGACTTGGTGTCAGGATGCTGTTTGGCAGAAGCTTTTCCGGTGCATCTGCAACCCGAATACCTTCGCCATGTTTCCCTGCATATTTGAATACATGATGCTCATGCTCCACAAACTTCGCAGGAACAAACTCCACCGTGTAGTAGGTATTATGCGGAAGAACATCATATCCACGAGGGAAATACTCGTTCAGCATTTCTTCCGGAATGGTATGTTCATCAATGACCGTTTCCAGATACTGCAGATCCGACTGACGTTTTCCTTTTCGTTTCGTCCGTTTGCGTACGGACTGAGAAGGATCCGGTTCGATCTCCTCCGCATTGGCTGAATCCAGAATATGTTCTGCTTCATTCAGTGCATGCTTCTCATAGAAGTCAAAGGTAAGCTGCAGGCCATCAATCTCCGATGCCTTTTCGGTTTTCCTGCCGAAATATCGCTGCGTAAGAATGTTGATTTTCTCTTCCAGAGAAGTCACCTGACGGAGCAGCTGATTGTTCTGCTCTGCCACCTGCTTCATGGTATCAGAAAGCTGCAGATACATGCTAACCAGCACATCCTTCGGGATTTGATTCAGTTGTTCTTCTGTCAGTTTTGATCTCTTTTCCATAACATCATTATACCATATTTCGGAGAACAAAAAAAGAGGAAAATGACTGAAATATCAACGTTTAGATAACTTCTTTTTCAGTTGTCAAGGTGCAGATTTTATCAAAAATCAGAGGAGCTGTCTGACTTTCGTCTGTTTGATGACAGTCTTCTGTTCGATGGCAAGTCCATCCATCAGCCATCTGTACTGCTGCATGGTGATGGTCTTTACTTCGGCTTCATTCCGAGGCCAACGGAATTTCCCGTCAGAAAGCCTTTTGTAGAGAAGCAGGAATCCATCGCCCTCATAGAGAAGCGCTTTTATCCGATCCGGCCTTCTTCCGCAGAAAAGAAAGATGCTGCCCTCATCGGTGGGATCCAGCTGAAATTCGTGTTTCACAGTTGCAGCAAGACCATCAATGCCACGGCGTAAGTCCGTATAACCACAGGCAATGTAGATATGCTTAAAACCGGTTAAATCATTCAGCATTTCTAATCGCCTCGATTACCCTATGTAGAAGACAGCTGGAAGCTGCTTCGCTTACATGGATGACTGCATCGCCAAGGCAGATGGAAACCGGTGAACATCCAGATTCCAAATGTTCTGGCATCATCTTCAAGAAAGATGGATTCACTTCTGCAAAGCGATTCCCGGAGTTTTCAATGGCTGCCGCCTTTACCTTACGTAGCCAGTAGTAATATGCATTGCGGGAAATATTATGTTCGCTGCAGTAATCGTCTACTTTCAGACCACTGGTCTGACGATCCTGGATAATGGCGGTCCACTGCTGCAGTCTGACATTTTGTGTTACAGTTTGAATATCGTTCATCGAAAGCCTCCTGAGTTTAAAAAGTGTGAAAAGTTGAGAAAGTTTTTCAACTGCACACAATTATCTCAAAAAAGTGAGGCCTTGAGAAGGTCGTTGGTGGTTTACCATTTACCATGGTTTGACGCTTACGAGTCGTTTGGCGGGTTGGTAATTTAAAAGGGCGGTTGTTTGATCACCGCCCTTTTGGGTTTTGTGTTGGTTGCCTAGGGTTTGGTTGCCTAGGGGGTTGGCTATCCAAAGTTGTTTGGTCGCCCAAATTTGTTTGTCTGTCTATGTTTGCTAATCTTGGGTTACTTTACTCTGACGGATCTCCAGCCGGACCATCTGCCGTAGTAGGTCAGTTTTTTGCCGTAGTCGTTGTATACTTCTTTGACGGCGCGTACTTTGACGTAGTAGGTGTAGCCGCGGCTCAGTCCGCTGATGATTGTGGACTGGGTTGTATAGAAATTGACTGCGGCATTCCGTTTTTTGGTCTTGTAAGTGCCTTTTTTGAAGCTCTTATACTTGGAGTATCTGACTTCGTATCTGGTCACGTTGTCCTGTTTGTTCCAGCGTACTTTGATCTTGCCCTTGCCTGTTGTCCATGGCTTGCGTGTCAGCTTTGCTTTGTTCGGATATACCTTGATTACGGTCGAGTCGTTTGCCGGGTTGTATTTTACGTTTCCGGTCGTGCTGATCGTGATCTTCGCTCTGCCTGCTTTATGCGGTGTTACATAGCCGTAGGCGTCTACGGATGCAACGGATGGATCGCTGGAGGTATAGGTGAAAGTACCCTCTGCAGCTTTCGGATACAGCTTGAACGTATCACTCGTCGGATAAACTTTGTAAGTATTGTTTACTCCTGTAATGCTCTGCGCAAGACCCTCGATCGTGAAGTTTGCGTAGCAGCTGCCTGTGTAGCCGTTCTTTCCGGTTACCACGACTCTGTAGGTCCCCGGCGCAGACATCTGATAGGCTTTGACCTCTTTGCCTGTGCTGTCCTGATAGGAAACGGTGTAGTCGGTCGTGTTCAGCCTAGAAGCGTAGCCATAGGCAACACTTGTGATCACAGGCGTCTTGGATCTGCCGTCCGCATTCACCTTAGACTCCTTGAGCGTAACGGTGTAATTGCCGATGTCAGTGCCAGTGATGGTGTAGGTTAAAGTTAACTCGCCGTAATAAGCACCGTTACCCTTAATCACAACTGTATAAGTTCCTGCATCTCTCATGCTGGAAACAACCTTGCCGCTTGCGTTTTTATAAGTTACCGTATAGGTGCTTGGATCAAGTGTTGTATATCCGTCCCTAACCGTAACCTTCGGTATAACTGCGCTGCCGGTGTATGCAGAACTGGATCGTCCATCTGTGAAAGATGCCGTACAGTAAGCAAGATTCTTCGTCGCGGTATTAAATTCCTTCGTGATTTCAGTTATGTTCTGGTTCGTTGCAACTGCAAGATTTACAGCTTTTGCAGCCTTTGTAACTACCGCTGTCGGTCTCAAATATGCTGATGTTGAATTTACCCATCTATAAGAAACATTATAGTCTGTTTCCGGAATGATAACATTACCTGTATAGCCATATGTATAGCCGCTCTTTGTTCTTAAAGTTACCTTTGGTACGTAAGTACGACTAGAAGGGTCGTATACTGTCGCGCTTCCGAGAACGATTTCTGTCCAATCTAAAGGAATTGGCATGATTGTTAACTTTCCAGCATAAGCAGTACCTGCGTAGTTACCTGTTCCAATGGCGTAAACCGAATAATCTCCAGAATCTTTTGGTAAAGAGTTTCCTGTTAACACAGTAGTTCCTTTACGGTATTCAATACGATAAGTTGCCCCAGATTTTGCAACATTTACAGAAACAGTTTGATTTGCTCCGTTATAGTACACCTGTTTTACTTTTGTAGCTCCTGCTCCTACAATAGTTACATCTACATCATTAATGATATTGTTCCCTGAAACAACCGTAAAGGATTTGTTCACAGTGCCTGTGTAATTGTTTATTCCAGTAATGACTAACTTTTTTGTCCCAGTACTTGAAGAATCATCTCCAACAATGGTATAGTCCGTTCCTTTTATCAGTTTCGTGGTTCCATCCATAACTGTGATAGAAACCGTTTGTCCAATAGATACATTATCAACGCTAATATTTGTGCTTGCAATATTCTTTGGATTAATATTAAACGATCCGTGAATTTCACCATAATATGCGTTTATTCCAGTTACAGTAAAAGTTGCAGCTCCGGCTTTAGTATTGTCTTTGTATGTTACTCTGTAATCAGTTCCCTCTGTAAGCGTAGCAACATATGCGTTCTTCTTTTTAACCGTTACTTTTGGAGTTTTCACAGTTCCATCATAAGTCACATCTGAACAAACGGCAGTATAATTATTATTATCTAATTGAGTCCGTAAGAAAAAACTTGCAGACTGTGCTTCTCCCGCTACCAAATTGGTTGCGTTTGTATTAGCAGTTACAGTAACCAATACCATGCCATTTCCACTTGCCTTTGCAGCAATACTATATTCACCAGTTGGTATTGTCACGCTTTTATACTTGACTGCAATATTTTTTTTTGCGTTGTCAACGGTCGTAATCGGATTTGTTTCAACAATAGAAACATTAGCAGCAGTTTCAATTTTACATAATGCTTTCCCAGATTTAAAAATTAGAACTATTAATGTGGTTGATTTAATGCGATTACAATCAGATACTGAACATCCACATGGAATGGATGATGTAAGTTTTGATATGTTGTTTACAAAAGATAAACCAATTATATTTAATTTCCATGGCTATCCTTCTGTTATTCATGAACTTGCTCATAGAAGACATAATAAAAACATGCATGTTCATGGTTATATTGAAGAAGGAACAATTACCACTTCATTTGATATGAGAGTACAAAACAAGATTGACCGTTATCACTTAGTAATGGATGCTTTGAAACATTTAAATTATTTAGAAAATAGGGGAAGTTTTCTTTATCAAGAGTGTCTTAATAAGTTAGTTGAGCATAAAGAACATATTAGAGAATATGGTACTGATATGGATGTTATTACCAAGTGGAAATGGCATGACATAAATAAAAGATCATGTGAAGAAGTTATTTAATAATTGGTTTACAAAATTGGTTTACAAAAAAGTCGAATTATGGTAGACTTTGTAGTATAAAGGAGTGATAAAATGTTTTGCGGAGAATGTGGAACAAAAAATGAAAAAGGCGCAAAGTTTTGTGAAAAATGTGGAGCAAAATTAGAAGTTGCCGAAGAAAAAAAAGAGAGTCCTAAGGCTCAACAACAACCAGTAAAAACATCAAAACCAATGACAAAACAAAATAAGATTATCATTGCAGCAGTTTCTGCAGTAGTAGTTTTGTTAATAGCTTTTGTTGCAGTTGGTTCATCATTAGCTAGTCCAAAAAGATTAGTTAAAAACTATATAGATGCTATTTCTACAAAGAATTATGATAAGTTATATAGTTATATGGTTAATGTAGAAAGTGGTGATAAGACTTTCGTATCTAAAGATGCAT
>OGHJ01000512.1_pt1 | contig 58014 bp, 96 predicted proteins | sample 1571351 | NCBI WGS metagenome assembly OGHJ01 (sample SAMEA2582037, study PRJEB24529) | metagenome | biome: Human gut stool | place: China | collected 2011 | reverse complement strand
GAGTTCAAATCTCCCTTCCGCTACTATTTTTTTAAAATTGAAAACCTTGTGAAGCCTTGATTTTACTGGAAGAAAGGAGATTCTGAATGGTGCCTTTTCTGAAAGTAAAAATCAAAGGTAACACCAAAGGTAACACGAACAAACGTACGAACGCTTAAGGCGTTCTTTTTTTATTGCAATTTTGGCGGTGATACGGCGGGAAACAGGCGTTATTTAGACGGTATTCTGGCGGTTTTACCGTCTTTTTTTATGCCACAATATAAGCAAAGGGAGGGATGATAATGTTTTCTGACGATGTTCTTGAGAAAATTTTTGCCAGAAAAGAATTGCAATCATTAGATTTGTCAACGCAGTCATCTATCATTCACGCAATCGAGGATGTTTTGGAGGAGGTTGAAGAAAATGAACATGAACGGAGTTTATCCGGCACCGGGATATAGTCAGCAAATTCCTTATCAGGCATCATATGGGTATAATCCATATGGTAATCAGCAAAGAATTGAACAGCCGCAAAATTATTTTCAACCGGCGCAAACACAGCAAATTCAGCAGACACAAATGACGCCTATTGGAATAAATGGGAAAATTGTGCCTTCTGTTGAAAATATTACTGCAAACGATGTGCCGATGGATGGAAGCGTGGCGTTTTTCCCAAAGCAGGATATGTCGGAAATATACGCCAAAAGCTGGAACTCAGATGGTACAATCCGCACAATCGTTTTTAAGCCTGTTTTAAATGATATGACTAACAATTTATCGCATGAGACGGAAAAAATGAAATTTGACCTATCAGACGAGTGCACAGGGGCATTTATGGGAAAGTTTGACGAACTGTTTGGGAAAATTGAACAGTTAGAGGAACGTATTGGTAAAATTCCGGTTCCACAGAAAAAAACTTCTCAAATTAAAAAGGAGAGTGAATCCGAATGAATCTGATGCAAATGATTTTGAACCAAATGATAAATTCTCCGCAGATGCAAAACAATCCAATGGCTAAAAATGCCATGCAGATGTATCAAAGCGGAGATACGGTCGGACTTAAGACAATGGCGGAGAATCTCTGCAAAGAAAGAGGAATTACAGTAGATGAAGCAAAGCAAAAGGTTATGAGTATGTTTAATCATTAGTACATTTTGGGTTGCGCGCACAATAACCGGTTATCCCATTTGTAAATAAATCAGATGGAGGTAAACAAAATGTTTAATGGAAACGCATCTCCTAGTCTTGCTGATATTGCAGCAGTGACAGGAAACGGAAGAAACAATGATGGCATGTGGGGCGGCGATGGCTGGTGGGCTATCATTATCTTCGCTATGATTTTTGGCTGGGGCGGCTTTGGCGGCAATGGCTTGGGAGGAAACGGAGGCATGGGAGCGACAGCATCTGCATACACCGACTCTGCAATTCAGCGTGGATTTGACACGCAGGCTATCATCGGGAAGTTAGATGGTATTGCAAATGGTCTCTGTGATGGATTTTACGCACAGAATACCGCCGTTATGAACGGTTTCCATGGTGTAGACAATGCAATCTGCAACCTTGGATATCAGACGCAGCAGGGATTTAATACCACAAATGTAACACTTATGCAGGCACAGAATGCTTTGCAGTCCCAGCTGGCTAATTGCTGCTGTGAGACCAGAGAAGCTATCCAGGGCGTGAACTACAATATGGCGCAGAACACCTGTGCGCTGCAGAACACCATGAACAGCAACACGAGAGACATTATTGACAGTCAGCAGGCAGGAACAAGGGCAATCCTTGATTACCTGTGCCAGGAAAAGATTTCTTCCTTACAGGCAGAAAATAACGACTTAAGAAGAGCCGCTTCACAGGATCGCCAGTCTGCATTGCTCACTACTGCAATGTCAGCGCAGACCCAGCAGATCATCAACGCTGTAAATCCGGCTGCAATCCCGGCATATGTTGTGCCAAATCCTAACGCTTATGCGTATGGTTGTGGATGTAACACAGGATGTAGCTGCTAAAAGTAGCTGCTACACAAAATTGAATAATTGAGTATCTTAATTGAGTTTAACTCGATTATGTCTGCTGTGCAGTATTGCTTATAAACACAAAGGGCAGACTATAATGTTTGCCCTTATTTCTATGAAAGAGAGGTATTATTATGGCAGAATTTACAGGAATTGCAATTCAAACTGTCGCGCAGGGAGAAGATGTGGCATTTAAAGAAACTCCGGTATGTGCAACAAAATGCATTGTTCATAGACAGGGAAGTGGCATTGTTAAATTAAGAGGACTTACAAATCAGTGCCGGGCAAGATTTTTGGTATCTTATTCCGGAAACATTCAAATTCCTACAGGTGGAACAGTTGAAGCTATTTCACTGTCTATTGCAATTGACGGAGAACCGTTGCAGTCAACTCGAATGATTGTTACACCGGCGGCAGTTGAAAACTTCTTTAACGTTTCGGCGCAGGCATATGTGGACGTTCCTCGCGGTTGTTGTGTTACGGTAGCGGTACAGAATACTTCTGCGCAGGCAATCGAGGTTCAGAACAGCAATTTAATTGCAGTCCGGGAAGCGTAAGGAGGGCGGTTTTATGGATATTAAGAGAATGCACGAAATGATCGAAAAACTGTCTGAAAGCGCAGAGTGTGAGTTTGCAAAAGGTATCGAATGTGTAGATACAGAAGAGATGGGAAAAGTCACGGACATGCTTAAAGACCTTGCGGAAGCCATGTATTACCGGACGCTTACAAAATCAATGGACGAATCAGACCCAGAGCAGGTTCTTGATATGTTTGAGCGTTACGGAGACGGCAGACGGTATTATGACCGTTATCGTTATGAAAACGGGAGGTTTGCTCCAAAGGGAAGAGGAACGCGGAGAGGATATGACGAGCCGCCTTACTGGCACATGACACCGGAAATGTATCACGATATGGAGCATGACCGCGACATTGATCGACCACATGGGCGAATGTATTACACAGAGCCTACAATTGCGGCAGATGGCGGTATGCGTGACCGCAGAGAGGGTAAAAGCGGAATGAGCCGTAAATCCTACATGGAAAGCAAAGAACTCCATAGAGGAAATACGCCAGAAGACAAGGATGCAAAAATGCGTGACCTTGAAAAGTACATGAAAGAGCTTTCGGAGGATATGGCGGAACTTATCTCCGATATGACGCCGGAAGAGCGCACAATGACAAAAAGCAAGCTGTCAACGCTTGTTTCCAAAATGTAATGGCAGGGGCAGGAATGCCCCTGTTTGTTTGAACATTGACAACTGAATATCAGCTAGTGATTTGTGGATTTGGAAATTTTTAAAAAAAGTATTGACTTTTTGTGCGTACTATTATATATTAAATGTGCGTACAGAAAGAAGGTGCTGAGAATGTCTCCACGCACAGGCAGACCTAAAGTTGACAATCCTATGAATGAAAGACTTTATGTTCGAGTATCGAAGCAAGAAAAAGATGAAATTATGAAATTTTCATCAGAAAGTGGATATTCCATATTAGAACTTATAAGGGCGGGGATTGAAAAGCTAAAAGGTCAAAAAAAATAAGAAGTTGCCACGCTACCAACGAAAACAACTTCTTATCAACCGAGATAACTCTCTGTGAAATATTTTATCATAGAGAGTATCTCTTTTCAAGAAAAAATTGAAAGGAAGGAAAAATCTATGACCAGAACCGAAACAATTGAGAAAATAGCAGAACTTTTGAGCACGCAGAGCATCTATGTATGCGAAGCAATATACAAAGCCGCAAAGAACATTTCCGAACCGCAGGAAGAGAAAGGCGGTGCAAGATAATGAACAAATTTTTGGAAATAGTATACGCAAGTCAAATTGCAGATGAGGAACAGGGTGGGAAATGGCGTGAATTTTTTGAACCGCTCATGGAGAGACTTAAGGGCATTGTAAGCGAAAGTGTTTATGATGAATTGCTCGAACTTCTTATTGACTGTACTACTGACAGCAACCGATTCTATGCCGTAGAGGGCATGAAACTTGCTATCGGCATTATGGACGGAACTTATGTTCCGAAAGTATAAGAGAGGGGGATTTGCTGATGAATGATATTCAGATGAAGCAATTAGAACAAACTCTAACCAGTATGGAAGTCGCGGAAATGGTTGGAAAGACACACGCCAATTTATTAAAAGATATCCGGCGATACTGTAAGCAATTAGGAGAAGTAAATATTGACTTTTCCGATTTCTTCATAGAAAGCACATATTGTACAGAGCAGAAAAAAAGTTGTCCATGCTACGACATTACCAAGAAAGGTTGCGAATTTATCGCCCACAAGCTGACCGGAGCAAAGGGAACGGCTTTCACAGCTCAATACATCAATCGCTTTCACGACATGGAACAAGCGCTGAAAAAACCGCAGCCTGCAATTACGGAGAAAGACCCGTTTGAGCACTGGGAGATTCGATGGAAACATGAAACGGAAACATGGTTTTCAAAGAACAACTGGAAGTTAAGTATAATCCTAGAACGGTTTGGTTGGACTCGAAAATTTTTATATCACAAGATTCTAGTGGAATTATCGGATCTGCACAACTTACGCGCAATCGAAAAGGCATATTACGCCAGTTATGGATATCCACCGGAATACGCTCTTGATCTGCTTGATTTCAATAGAGACCTCAACGATACGGCGACAAGATACATTAATTACCTACTTATTGAAGAATAAAAGGTAAAATAAGCATGAATTTAGAAACCACTAGCTGATATTTGGCTGGTGGTTTCTTTTTTTTGGAGGTAAAATATGTTTTTGATAAATGGTATTGAATGGAAAATAGAATTTGTTCACAGTGCAAGCAGCAAGCTGATGCGCTCTGATAGCTCTACCAGCCTTGCCGTGACAGATTGGAACGACAGGGCTATATATGTTTCAGATAAACCGAAAAATGGTTATTTGCGCAAAATACTGGCTCATGAGCTTTGCCATTGTTTTTGTTTTTCCTATAACATTCATATGCCGATTGAGCAGGAAGAGTATCTCGCGGACTGGATAAGCCTGTATGGGGCAGATTTGATTTATTTGCTGGATGATTTGATGGCAAACATTGATTGGAGGGCGGCATAGTGGACAAAATAGACGATTTACTTCATTACGTTCAGAAGACAAACCCTGGGATGACAAGAGAGAAATTGATAGATGAATTAAACAAAAGCGATTATACTGCAAAAGCTTTGCTTTTTACTTCGGAAAACTTTCAGAAAAATTTTCGATCCCCCCTACCTTAAGATTTGGAAAAAGATTTTCGGTTTTTAATTTTTAAAAAATTTTTGAAATTTTCGCCCAGATATTCGGAAAAAATTTGATACCCCCCTAGGTTCAGATTTCGGCACAAAAAACCGTTTTTGAGATTTTGAGAATTTTGTTCAGATTTTTGCAAAATTTTTTTAAAACTTTTTTGTAAGTGCAAGTTCAGATTGCACTCATCCATGATCTGGTCGTACTTGATCTTGCTATGTGCCGTCGCCCGTTTGGAAGCGCTGAAATAATGCAGGCGCGGAAACATCCGCACAAATGCGCAAAATGAGTACAACAAATAAAGCAAACGTCTACATGACATTGCAATTATACAGGCGCGCACATGCCTGCAAGTCATTATATGCACAAACTCGCCAAAATGTCAATGTGCACCGCGGCTGCTCTGTGGCAACAAGTACAACCAGAAAATCCACAGCACGCCAGGAAATCCCCTAGAGTGCTAATGATAACACGCATATTTGCACGCTTTTTTGCGTGCTGTACTCCACGGCATATTGATAAAAGCAATCCGGGGGCAATTCCCCCGGAACATTGCACCGCCTGCACTTTGCTTAAATGATAACACCCAATCTCATACAATCCATTTTCCGATCACAAAGGGCGCGCCACTTTTCGGGATCACCTTTGATGTTTTCGGCGGTTCTGGTGTCTGCCCATTCGCTCCGCGCTTTAATGTACGCGCTTTTTGCGTCGTCTTTTTTTGTTTGTAAGTTTCCCGTAAATTCCATAATTTAACCATCCTTTCTATGCGTTAACTTCTTTTCTCAAAATCTCAATAGCTTCTTTCTCAGTGTGTTCCATGTACCACTTCCAAGGCTTTTTATATGCCCTTGCGAGTGCAAAATCTTCTTGATTTTTCAATAAATAATTCCTAACTTTCAAAAATGCTTTTTGGGCTTCTTCTAATTTGTTCATATGCTCAACCATCCTTTCATTGTGCGCCCTGTCTCATCGGTGCAGGTGGGGCAGTTCCTGCAGACCGCCGCGCGGGCGGTTTCGACTTAGTTGTAAAGCATTTCTTGCATGGTCTGGTGGCATTCTGTTTCTGATTTCTTCCGGTGCATTTCTTTGTAATCCTTTTCAGCTTTCGCCTGCGCTTCTTTTTTTGTATATCCGCGACCTCTCCAAAGATCATATAATTGTTCTATTGTCCAGTTCTTCATATTTTCCCTTTCTGCCCTCGTAACCTCCGGGGCGGGCTGCTTTTGACTAATTGCAACACAACGGTGCATAGCACTCTTTAAGATCTTCCAATACCTTAGATGCTCCGCCCTCTTTTTCGATCTCCTGATCAGATAGCGTCACATCCTCAATGACTTTTTGCTCAATCGTTGCGAAACCGTCATCATCGATAACGTTATACATTGCTCTAACAATGTACCTTACTTTGCAAGCAAATCCATTTACTTCAACATCTAAAACATTTTTTATAAATTCTTTCCGCATGTATTTCCTTTCTGGTCTGCCATCATCAGAGCCGGGAGACCATCCCGCGGCTGACGCTCCAGATAGGAGCGTTTCGGCTAAAAGTCAATGCTTGTATATACTTTTAATATCTCGCGCCATTTGTTTTCCTTATCACAACTAAGATTAAGGTCTTTAACGTGGAAGATTGCATATTCTCCATATTTTTCCCTTAAATCTTGCAACTGATTGTACACTGTTTCAAACTCTTCTAAATCATCCACATGGAGGATATATCGCTTAATTTCTTGGTTGCGGATGATGTAATTATCCTCTGCCTGTACTGGAGAACTGAAAAGAGCTTCAACTTTAACTTTGCTCTTCCTGTCGTCCTGTCCTTTTCTGTCGGTTATGTAAACAACTGCCCATTTCATAAACTTTGTATAATCTTTCATGTTCGTTCCTCTCTTTCGTGCTTCATTTGATAGTTGTATTATAGTATATGCAAGGCACAAAAACAATAGTAATAATACACGAAATACAAGGCACAAAAATAGCAATACATTGTGAAAAACATACAAGGCACAAAAACCATAACAAGAGAACGAATCAATATTGACATACAAGGCACAAAAGGATATAATATACAAAAAGAATATAGGAAGGTGGTAAGTTAAATGGAACATAAAACAAGCGAAGCAAAAAGGCGTGCAATATATAAGTATGACGATAAGTTTGAGCGAGTTAATTGCAGGTTTTCCAAAGGCACCAAAGAACGCATTGAAAGGCTGGGGTATAAGAGCGCAAACGATTTTATCAAGTTAGCGGTAGCGGAGAAACTGGAACACGATGAAAAAATTCTGAGATAAGGCACAAAAAACTATTGACATACAAGGCACAAAACGCTATTATAATATTGTCGAAAGGCAATAAGGCGAAAGCCAGAAAGGGCAGCGCAAAAGCCGCCCAGTAACAACAAACAAGATCAAAAAAAGGAGAATGAACTATGATGAAAAAACATGAGTTTACAAATGCAGAATTAACAGAAAAGGCAATGGGAGTTTATAGCAACAGCAGCTTTACTTTTTGGGAAGACGGCGCTACTTTTTATTACAGCGACAACCCAAAAAGCGAAAAAGTAGAGCTTGGAGATCTGGATGATGTAAATGAGTTTTTAGAGGAGTTTTTCGGGAAAGTTTTGAACAGCTACGGAGTTTTAATAGATTTTAACGCCGCGATGCAGTTGACAGACGACGATTTGCGCGAGGAAATCCACCGAGAGCTGGCGCCGTGCTCGGAGCAGGAGTTTTTTGACGAGTACGCGAAACGGCACGAGGAGAAGTTCGGCGAGGTTTGGGAGTTGGAAAAAGAAAACCCGCAGTATTAAAGCATAAAGCAATTATTAACAGGCAGGCGTTAGATCTGCCTGTATTTGCTTGCAAAGGAGATTTCATGATTAAAAAATGCGTGATATGCGGCAAAGAATTTAAGTGCTCCCCAAGCGACAAAAAGGTTACGTGCTCTTCCGGCTGCAGATCAATAAGGGCAAGCCGGACACACAGGGGCAAGCGGAACAAGTGGAGCGAGGCGTCAAAAGAAAAGTTAAGGGGGAAAGGGCTGACTAACAACCTACAAAAAGGCACGCCGGCAGCCCAAAAAAGCCCTAAGAGCGGGCGGTACGAAACAAATGTAAATGCCAAAAACTGGCACCTTATATCCCCAGACGGTAAACATTATTGTTTTAGATCATTAAATTTTTGGCTGCGGGAAAACTGCGAGGAGCTATTTGATTGTGCCCCGGATAGCGCGCAATTTCGCAACATAACGTCAGGATTAAGCAGAGTAAAAAGGTGCGTCATGGGGCAACTTCCGCCGGATCAGCGACCAGGGTACACATACAAGGGTTGGACGGTTGTCCCGACAGGAGACGACATCACAGATTTAGCGACAGACAGACAAAATAAAAGTTAATAATCTGGTGATAAAGGGAGATATTTTCTATCTCTCTTTTTTGATTTATTTTAACGTTTATGCTTTAAAGCGGTAAATTTTGTATACAGAATGGATACGGGATGGAAACGCAGATAAGATTAGTATATTCTTTCCAATACATTGTATTTTTTTATCAAGGAGTAAATAATATATAATATATATCAACAGTACAAAAAATCATAAATTATATACTTTAACACGCGCGGATATAATCTATATATGCGATATACCCAGTAGTTTAAATTTATACTTGACAAGGGTATGCACAAATGATATTGTTATCGTAAATTAAAAAGCATCCGGGCAACAGAGAGCGCACAGGACCCGGACAAAGGAAACGGAAGTCATGCAGCCGGTACAGTTAAGATCTTGATGATCTCGATTGTATCGGTTTATTTTTTTACGATCCAGAAAGGAGGTATATATATGTCAGATGCACAGAGAGCAGAAAGAGTAGATATAGACGAGATATACAAAGATGACATTGATAAATATATCCACCTCTGGATGGACGATAGGAATATTGCAGACATGTGCAAGGTATCGCAGAATAGATGGTATAACTGTTGTCAGTATGTATATGACAATGTTTTTAAGATCAACCCTGTATACCTTAAAGATGACAACCATATTAGCAATCAATATGATATTGACAAGGTCAATAAAGTCTTAGATATATATATAAGGCTTTGCAACGATTACGAGAAAGTAATAAATATAGTTGGGTTTACTTTTTTTACTGGCATACATAGAGATACACTTAACGGCTGGGTAAATGGAGAAAGGCTAGGCTCCACGGCTTCCGACATTTGCAAAAAGATTGACCAAATGAGGGAAGAAAGCCTTGTAGGATTGCAGATCTCCGGAAAAAACAATCCAATGTGTTACATGCCATCGCTCAACAAGTACTGCGGGTTTAATATGCCAGGCGTGAGAGAAACAGGAGCATCTAAGAGGGCGTTGACTGCATCGGAGCTACCCAAACTGGGAAACGGGAATTGTGCGAGATTGCCGGACAACTTTGACAATTCAAGACCGGATAATGGCGAAATCGTGATAGACAATTCAAACAATTCAAATACCAGTATTTAAGCACCTTGAGCCGCATACTTTCGTTTAAACAGTTTAAGAAACTTAGGTTTAACGAATAGTTAGAACGCAAACAGAGAATTGCACGAACAATTAGAATAATTTAAAGAAAAGGCAAACGCCGGAAGAAGCAGCCAGCAGAAGGGGGAGGGGGTTGCAAAAGCCCAGAAGGAGCTGCCTACTAAGTCACTCAAATATCCCCAAAAACAAAAAGGCCTGTCTATCGTGGAGGGACTATATGAGACCACTTAAAATCACGGCACCAATAGAATCGGATTCTGAAATTAGCTTCCGGGATATGGTCAATAGGAAAATAGAATGCTTGACCGAAGTACATTCGGAAGTTGTAGGCATAAAGTACGGGGTACAAAAGATCGCGGATATAACACATGGTATAGTGCGATAATACTTTATCGATAATCACATCAAAGACAATCAAATCAAATTCACATCAGATAAATTTCAAAAATTACACTCGATAATAAAATTCAAAAAGATTCCAAAAGGAAGCAAATAAAATGTTAGAAATGTGTTTTAATTGCGATTATTGTGAAGAGCAGAATGGAGATTACTTTTGCACAAACAATGAGAGCGAATATGTCGGAGATTATGTAGAAAAAGAGTTTTCTTGTCCGGATTGGGACGGATCGGAGGAAGATGAATGAGGGTTGTGTCACAGAAAAAAGATGCTTCATATGATTTTGACCGGACCGAATTTAGAACAAGCTACGAATGCATAAGTGCTACTTTTGATGGAAGAACTTTTGTCATTGGGAAATATGCTACACCAGAACGAGCAGCAGAAGTATTTATGGACATGCATAAAGCATATGCGCATGTACAGGTAGTTTGCACAAATATGGACGAGAAACAAGTTTCTGCATTAGTTGCAGCATCACAAAATGCACCGATTAGATGCGTCGAGATGGATGATCCAAGGATGGCAGTAACAGTATTTGATAACCTTGTTTACTATATGCCGGAGAAATAGATTGTTTGCATTGCTCGTTTGCCAAATGGTAAGGCACTTGGTTTTGATCCCAGCATTTATCGGTTCGAGTCCGGTACGGGCAGTTTTGAAAATGGAGGTAAATCATGTTGATTTTAAAAACAGTCATAACAACATTTGATGCCATTGTGATTTTGACGTTTTTCTTGCTTGGAAGAGATAGCAGAAACGAAAAGGACGCTGTGGCAGTCTGGGGATCACTTATTGCATTGTTTCTTGTCAATATATTTGCAATGTGGAGATGATGATATGGTTTTGTATGACCCGATATTTGGTATTGGCTTCCTGCCGGAAATTTTAACTACGGTCGGAAGAATACATATAAGCAGAAAAAAACATACGGGAGAAACCGACGTTCTGGATCTTGACAGTGACGCTGAGCACCAGTCTGAGAAGTCGGAGCATCCAGTATAGCTTAAGTCCACTGGCATTCGGTTTTTGCAAGAAAAAACTCGGCGTAAGCAATTATTCGGTGTTAGTGGACGTCGGCAAAATAAAAAAATCAAAAATACTATCATAAACGGCGCGCTATGCGCGCTGTGACGGAACGTAGTTCAGAGAAAAGAACAATCTTTTCATTCTTCCATGCTCTAATGAATTGATAGCCGCAGGTTCAAGTCCTGCCGTTCCGATTGAGAGATAGGTTTAAAGCTTATCTCGGAATACGAAAAGTTCGTATTTCTCCTTTCGCCACTAGGACGCTTCTGTTAAGAGCGGTGCGAGACCGTTCGGTGGCATTTACCGCAAATGTCGGTAGGAATATAAGTCGACACACGCACAGTCATGTGTTGCAGTTCCAATTCATGGTTCGTGCATCTATCCCACGGTGCATGATCCATGAAATTAGGTGGTGGCGGAACAGGTAGACGCTTAAGCATAAGACAACCACGCTTTGGTTAGGAACAAGTCATTGAATTAAAAAGGCAATGAAGGAACCTGTAAAGGGTGTTACCCGTTGCGGAAAGTCGTTGTCATGTGAGGTGCAAATCCTTACCCACATATTCGGTCAAATTACGCTGTTTGCTTGCAGGCGGTCTATGTTTTGGCTGAAAATAAGTTGCCGGTAAAAAGCTGCAAACCGGATAGTGCAGCGCATGGCACGAAAAACATTATTGCTAACCGTCTGATGGCGGTTCTGGGGAAGCGGCAACGATTGGCGGTGTTGCGGCTGACTGTAAATCAGTTCCCAAGTGGTAAACAATAGAGGTTCGATTCCTCTCTTCCCTATTTCACTCAACTCCCTAAAAACACTGTTTGGCAGGTGCGTGGTAGACAGTTGTAATGGATGGGTTGTTTAAGAAATCGCACCATCAAGATGCAGTGTTCCCATAATGGAATTGGAGCCGGTTGCTATCCGGTCGGGCGTTTATTCGCCTTGTAGGTTCGAGTCCTACACACTGCGCTATGCCGTATGTCCGGGTGGTGAGGGAGCGGTCTTGAAAACCGTTGGATGTAAAAGGCTTGCAGGTTCAAATCCTGTGTACGGCGTTTGCTAGAAAAAAATCTGGCGTTGATGCGTGGCGAAATAGGTAAACGCTATTGCCGTAAGATAATTCGTTGAAACCGGCAACCTAGATGACGAGAAGTGCACTAATCATGCATGGTGCAAATCCATGCCATATAAATTTAATTACATTTGCTATGAACAAAAGACACGGAATCTTACGAGGATTCCGATTTTTGCTATGATTGGGGGTATGAATTATGACAAGCTGCTTGCGATGTGGAATGCTGATAATTGATTCTAATGTTGATAATTGTCCTTATTGCAAAATTCTATTTACACAGATTCCGGCAAGGAACGTCCCAGAAAGTCAGCCGGAGAAGGTAGAAACGGCAATATTTGAAAACGTGGTATTTAATAAAGGGGTTGGGCGTAAGAATGTGTGATTTTTGCAAAAACATAGGAATTGGAATACCGGATTGGGATTTTCTTACTCCGGATGAAAGCGGAAGAATCCCGTCCGGAGTCGAAATAGAAATTCGGGAAATTGTAGACAAATGTGCACTTGTTTTTACGAATAGTGCCGGAGAATACGGCGCAGGAGTGGTAAATATTGCATTTTGCCCGATGTGCGGCAGAAAGTTGGTGTAAGATGATTAAAGAAGCGTTGCTTGCCTGTTCAAATAAGGGAACTATAACGCTATCACTTGATGGAAAAATGGTAAAGGGAGTAGTAGGCATTGATAACATATCAGGTATCTACTCAAAAGACACAGCAAAGGAAATTACAATAAGAGTAATTGCGAACGAAGTTAAAGTTAAACTGCCAAATGGAGAAATAAAGGATATATCAGAAATGTAGAAAGCTGGTGTAGAGGTGGATCTTGCAGAAGCAAAAGAAAAGTTTTATCCAGAATACAAATACGCACTTGTTAGTGTCAAAAGCAACAAACCGCATTCACTTTATGTTGATAGAAAAACAGCCGAAGAAGAAAGATGTGATTTATGGAAATGTTATGGTTCTGTGTTAATTGTTATTGATTTGTCAGAGGTGTAAGAATGAAACATCAAAAAGAATGGCGCACTTGCGACAGGTGTGGTGCAGAAATCAAAAAAGGAATATTGTGTGGAAATTCGATTACAAAAAATGGCATTTTAAATGTCACATACGACTTGTGCGATAAATGCATGGAAGATTTTGAAAGGTTTATGAAAAATGATTGTAAATATCAATAACAGCACATACGAGATGAACAGCAAACATTACAAAGCAGTTCTTGATACGGCGAGCAAAGCTGTTACCTGCGGCATATACGCTGTGGAAAAGAACAAGGTAGCAATCATGCTTCGAGAGGAATATAAAAGCAAGGAAGAGCTGAAACAGGCAGTTGGTAATTATACAGAGAAAGGGTTCAAGGTGTATTGGAATGAAAAAAGCAAAAAAAATTGAAATAGATTGCACAGATGGTTTAAAAATAGTAATTGATGGGAAAGAAATGGATTTGTCTGGGGTTAAATCAATGCAAATTGACCTTGAAATTAATCGCAAAACGATTTGCATTGATAAGCGAGAAGTGATGATATTAGGAAATTAAAAATATTACCGGCTAACAAATGGAGTTAGTCGCTAACCAACAAAAATTATTGGCAGAGGTCTTAAGGCACTTCTGCTTTTTTGCGGAGGTGCTTTTCTTTTGGCAAGTTCAAGCCTAATTTCCACAGTAAATGGATATGAAAATTACATACAGGTGCATGGCGTTGATGAACAGGTAATGGATGCCATGGCAGAAGCGGCAAGGGTAGCCATTCTGACAGAAAAAGATTTTGAGTATGGATTAAAGGTTTCTGCCAGAGCGAAAGAACTGACGGAACAGTTTATCTTTCAATCTACAGGTGGCACACCATGGGATTTAGAGAAATATTCATTCCAAAACAAGGTATTTTATGAAATTCTGGACAAATATTACGGAATTTTGCTTTTGGAAGCGCAAAACAAAGTTGTGGATAGTGCTTTCCAGTATTTGGAAAAGAAAAGAGAGCCTAAAGAACGGTTTTATATGCCAAGAAGAAACCAATTTCTCAAAATAGGGCTTACACAGGCTTTACAAGGCATGATTGATGATAGATATGACATCCTGTGCGTATCACTTGTTCCAGGTGCAGGTAAAACAACGGTTGAAAAAATGTTTCACGCACTTGTTGCCGGATGGTTCCCTAGAGATTTCAGCCTTTTTTATTCACACAGCGGAGATATTACCAGAATGTATTACGACGGTGTGTACGATATCGTTACAAATACGGAAGAATATACATGGAATGAAATTTTCCCGAATCTTTCAGTGACAAGCACAAATGCAAAGATGGAGCAGTTTAATGTCGGGAAGTACAAATCGTTTCAATCCGTACAATGTACGTCTGTTGGTAGTAAGAATGCCGGTAAGGTTCGTGCGTCTAAGTTTCTTCTGGTAGATGATATGATTGGCGGCATTGAAGAAGCTATGAATCCGGCAATACTTGATAAATTGTGGGATAAATACGCTGTAGATGCCCGCCAGAGAAAGATACAGGACACCGACGGTAAGAACTGCAAGGAAATACATATAGCCACCAGATGGAGCGTACACGACGTTATAGGGCGCATACAGAATATGTATGAGGGAAACCCGCGGGTAAAGGTAATAGCTGTGCCGGATGTAGATCCAAAAACCGGAGAGAGCAATTTTGATTATGAATTTTCTGGGTTTACGAAAGAATTTTTTGAGGATCAGCAATTGTTGATGGATGATATTTCGTATCGTTGCCTTTACAAGCAGGAACCAATCGAACGTGAAGGGCTTTTATTCCCGGAAGATAAAATTCGCCGTTATCTTAATTTGCCGCACGGAGAGCCGGAGATTGTTACGGGACAATGCGATACAAAGGGAAAAGGAACAGACTATTTTGTATTGCCGGTATTACAGAAATACGGAGAAGATTACTATTGCATTGATTGTGTTTGTGACAATACGGCTGATTATGAGATGCAATATGAGAATGCAGCAAATGTGTTGGTAAACAACAAGGTTCAAGAATGCGAATTTGAACGAAATGCCGGTGGTGACCGCGTGGCGATGGAAGTAAACAAGCGAGTGGAAAACAAAGGATGGGTATGCAATATTACAGATACGCCGACAGAAACAAACAAGGAAGCAAGAATTTTCCAATGTTCAAACTGGATATTGCAGCACGTTATATTTAAAGACCCATCATTATATAAGCCAAATGAGCCATATGGAGTAATGATGTCTCTTATCAAGAGATATTCAGTGTCCAGTAAAAAGCAGTTGGATGATGTGCCGGATGTATTTTCAAACTTTGCGCTTAGAGTTACAAATGGAAATAACGTAGCCAAAGTAGAAGCGGCAGTAAATCCGTTTAGGAGGTATTGATATGACAACAAAGGACTATCTAAACCAGATAAGCAGGCTTAACCGGATGATAAATAATAAGCTCGTAGAGCTTGCACAACTTAAAGAGCTGTCATGCAGCATATCGTCAATTACAAATGAAGAAAGAGTAATGGCAACGCCAAATTTTGATAAAATAGGAACAAAGCAGGCAAAAATAGATGAAATGGAACGGAATATAGATGCACTGGTTGATGAATATATCATCAAAAGAGATCAGATTGTCAGCCAGATAGATAGCATGGAAGATGAAAATGTCTATAATGTGTTGTTTTCAAAGTACATAGAAAAAAAGACATTTGAGGTTATTGCAACCGAAATGAATTACTCTTGGAGACAGACAATAAGGCTTCATGGAATTGCATTAAAAAAATTTGAGCAAAAATATGGAGCAACTTATTTGTAAAATGTCATAGAATGTCATATTGAAAAAATGATATAGTTATAATCGAAGAAAACAACAAAAGTTGAATACTTCACCTCCCCCAATCTGGAAAAGCATCGTAGAGAAATCTCCGGTGCTTTTTCTTTTACAAAGAAAAGAGGATTTTATGGGATATACACCAAAAACAATATATTGCCCGCGTTGCGGAAGAAAAGTTGCCACACACGACGGGCGTTCAACAATGAACATTTCTGTAGAATGTAGGAAATGTCACAAAAAAGTGGTATTTTATCCGGAAAATGGAAAAACAGAATTAAAATCTCTTCCAATCCGGTCAACATCCAGTGGGATGACGTTTATTTAGGAGCCAATTATGAATAATAAATCTCTCCAAGATCTTGTTAAGGGCTGTTATGGGCGAAAAATTTTATATACTGATGTTGAAACCATCACAGCAGACAATATTGTCAAGGTGGTGGGAGACTGCATCGGTAATTATTATTACAACAAAACCATCATAGAATACCTATGGCGGTATTATAAAGGAGATCAGCCGATTTTATATCGATTAAAGGTACAAAATGCTGATATTACAAACAAAATAGTAGAAAATCATGCGTATGAGATTGTTCAGTTCAAAGTAGGTCAGACATACGGTGAGCCAATCCAGTTTATCAGTAGAAAAGATGATGATGCGATTAACAAGGCAGTGGATGCGCTGAACGACTATCTTGTTGATGCAAATAAACAGGAAAAGGACATTAAAGCTGGTGAATGGCAGTCAGCAACCGGAACATCTTTCAAGGCGGTGAGATTTTCAAATGGAGAAATACCATTTCAAATTGTTGCTCCTACTCCGATGAATACGTGTGTTATTTATAATCGGAGCACGGAAGAACCGGTTCTTGCAGTACAAGAACTTAAGGACGAGGATGGAAGATGGTACAAACTGTGCTATACAGACAGTCATTCATGCAAAATTCAAAATGGAGTAGTTTCTGAATGGAAATTGCACGCATTTGGAAGCATTCCTATTGTTGAGTTTCCAAACAACCACGAAAGAATATCAGACATTGAACTTGTCATAGGTCTTCTAGATGCCATCAACAATATGCAGTCGAACAGAATGGATGGAATTGAGCAGTTTGTTCAGTACTGGGTAAAATTTGTAAACTGTGAGATTGACACAGCGACATTTGAACAAATGAAAATGAGCCATGCTTTGACGGTAAAGTCCAACAACAAGGACAACAAAGCCGATGTTGAAATCATGACGCAGGAACTTAACCAGAGTCAGTGCCAGGTGGCGAAAGATGATCTTTGGGACAATGCTTTATCAATTCTTGCCATACCAAACAAACAGGGAAACACTGGCGGAGATACACAGGGCGCAGTAGAGTTGAGAAATGGATGGGATTTTTCAAAAACCCGTGCAAAGTTAAAAGATCCAATTGTGAAATCAGCAGAAAAAAAGCTTGCAAAAGTTGTCTTAAATGCAATACGAGTTAAAGATCATGATTTGGACTTGTCAGTTAGAGATTTTGATGTGCAAATCAATCATAGCCCACAGGACAATATGTATACAAAGTCGCAAACGCTATATCAGCTATTAGAGTGCGGCATACATCCTCTTATTGCAATTAAAACGGTCGGACTCTGGGGCGATTCGGAAAAAACATTTTTGCAGTCTAAGCCATACATGGGTGCTTTATGGAAAACTATTGATGATGCAGAAGAGCAGGAACAAAAAGCGCAGGAAATTGTAAATCAATTAAATAAACAGCAAAATAAGACAGCTACCGAGTAATCGGCGGCTGTTTTTATTTTATAAAAATTCGCAAAGTTGTGAGCGTAAAAAACAACAGTGTCATTCGGTGTCGTTGCACCGCAAAAATTCGTAAAGACATATCGGAGGTAATCAATGAAAAGAGAAGAGTTAATTGCAATGGGTATCAGTGAGGAAAATGTTGAGAAAATCATTGCTGATTACGGCAGTGCCGTACAGAGAGAACAGGCAAAAGCAGCAGAGCTTAAGGCAAAGGCAGACAGCGCAGATGAGTTGCAGAAAAAGCTGGATGAAATGGAAGCAGGAAACCTCACGGAACTTGAAAAAGCAAACAAGGCGTTAGAGACAGCAAATCAGCAGATTGCAGATATGCAGAAAAAAAATGCTATCAGAGATCAGCGCGAAGCATTGATGGAAAAGTTAAAAATCAATGCAGAGCAGGCAAAAACGGTCGTCAAAGATGATGGAAGCCTTGATTATGACGCTCTTGGAAAGATTACATCCGAAAAGGAAACCGCAGCAGCGCAGGCAAAGGAACAGGAGATTGCGAATAATTCTGAAAATCCGGGCGGCGGTACTGCAGGTGGAGAGAATAAAAAAACGGCAGATGTTGAAAATGCCGAAAGTATCAGCTTTGGCGAACCGGCAAAAAATGCAGAAGCCAAAGACCATTATGTTTTATAGGAGGTAAATTATGGGAAAACCGATTGAAAGAGACTTTACACAGAGTAAAGGAATTTTAAAATTCTTTCCTTATGAGGGTGCGGCGTGCATCGTTCCGCAGACAATGGTGCCAAGTGCCGATGCAAACGGAAAGAAGATTGCAAAGGCAGGGACACCGTTCCCAAGCAATGACGAATCTTGCAAAGGGTATCTTCTGGAAGATGTTGACGTAACAATGGGAGATGCGCCTGGAACTTATGTATATCAGGGTTCTATTGACAACGCAAAGGTAACAGCGAACGGAGTGACCGTGGAAGCAACTGCAAAAGCAGCAACACCGCGTGTCACTTTTTTTGATTAAGAAATGGAGGTATTAGAGAATGGCATTACCATTATCAGAAGCATTTACCGCAAGAAGCCTTGGGGTTATGTGGAATAATTATGAAAAAACGCTTGGTTCTGCGCCTTACTTAGGTAGACAGAAATTTGGAACCAGAAAACAGGACAGCCTTGAGCTTAGATTTATCAAAGGAAAAAACGGTCTTCCAGTATCCTTAAAGGCATCCAATTTTGATGCGCAGGCAGAGTTAAGAGACGTTGGTGGATTTTCGGACATTCAGAACGAGATGCCTTTCTACCGTGAATCTTACATGGTAACAGAGCGTGAAGAGCAGGAGTATGCAAATTACCAGTCGGCAGAAAATTCCAACATGGCAAACCAGGTGCTTAGAGAAATCAGCAAAAAACCGATGATGCTTATTGAGGGGGCAAGAGTGGTGCCGGAACGCCAGATTTGGCAGTTATTAGCACCATCTGATGGTATTCCAAGAGTACAGGTAACAATTGGCGGAAAGAGCTACTATGTGGATTATACTTCGGACAATGGAGTGGCGCACAAGAGAGATCATTACAAGGATATATCCGGAAGCGATACCGATAAATGGTCTGCATCCGAAACAGCAACTCCACTTGATGACCTTATCGAGATTAAACGTGAGTTTGCAAAGAAAACCGGATATTCCCTTGCACGCTTTAGCATGAATACAGAAACATGGGAAATGGTCCTTAAGGCGGAGGACACAAAGAAACAGGTGCTTGGAATTACTGCTTACAATGGCGGCATTCGCTTACAGCAGGGGCAGGTTACAGAGTATCTTAGAGGATACGGCATCGAGATTGAAGTTTACGACAAACTTTACATCGACCCTGCAGACGGTGCCACCAAATATTTTATTCCTACAGGAGTTATTTCAGCGCAGGCATCCGGCGTGTACCTTGGAGATTATGTCTTTGGAAAGACACCGGAAGAGAGAAGCGGAAGTTTGACAGACGGAAACCTTTCTATTGTAGAAACCGGTATTTCGGTATATACATACGCAACAAATCATCCGATCAACACTCATTGCGTTGTGTCAATGATCGGATTGCCTACTTTTGAGGGCATGGACAGCGTTGTTGTCATGAAAGTTGCGTAGGAGGTGCGGTATGATTGCTGAATACACGGTAAAACGCAATGGAAGATGGTATAAAGCAGGAGATGAAATCCCGGACATTGTTCCGGGAGAGAAATCTTCCGGCGGGTACACCAAGACAGAGATTAACAGAATGAGCACTGCTGATTTACAGGCACTTGCCGCTGAACATGGGATTGAGGGTGCAGAAGAAATCAGCGGAGCGGAACTGAAACGTATTTTGATTGAGCAGTTCGGATTATAGGTGGGGAAGAATGAGCGAATACACAACATTAGAGCAGGTCAAAATCAGACTGAAACAATTTCATATCGAAACAGTCACGGATGAAGATGGTGTTACTTCTGATGTTGTCGTGTTCGACCAAAAAGAAGATAACCCTTACATCGAACAGATTATCAAGCAGGCAAGAAATGAATTGGTAAGCAAGCGGAATTACCCGGAAAGCTACACAGATGAAAAAATATCCGAGGACTTGAAAAAGTTTGAGGATGTAATCGTCAATTTAGTCGTGTACGACCATTCACAGGCAGGAGAAGCCTATATGGCAAGCTATTCAGAGAACGGCGTAAGCCGTAGCTGGAAAGACCGGGAAAGCCTGTTTGTCGGTGTATTTCCGTTTGTAAAAGCAATTTAACATCGCCTATAGGGCATTAATAAAAGAAGATTGTGCGTTACGTTTTGCCGGCGTCGACAAAACGTAGCAGGCGGCACACATTGAGCGGTGGTGGGCGGTGTGCCATAAAAAATGAAAGGCGGTATATGATTTGACGATTGAAATATCAACAGCAATCATTATAAGCGTGCTGTCGCTTGGTTTTTCCGTCTTTATGGGCTTGAAGAGCAACAAAAGGACAGACAACACGGATCTTGAAGAGCGCGTGAGGGAGAACACACGCATTAACATGAAGTTGGATGCCATTTCAAACAACACGACCGAGATCAAAAATGAAGTATCTGAGATGCGAAAAGAAATAAATTCTCATGACAACAGGATCATAAAGGTCGAGGAAAGTGTGAAATCGGCTCATCACAGAATTGACGGAATAGAAACCCGTCTTAATGATGACAAGGAGGCTTAATCATGGATATTATACAGGCGGTAATTGCTAACATGACAATTATTCTGGCGATTATTGGTGCGCTGGCATTTGTTGTGTCTGTGGTAACACAGGTAATCAAAGGCGTAGGCGTATTTTCTAAGGTTCCGACGGACATCTTGGTATTTGCCCTTTCCATCGGTATCACGGTCGCTGCGTTTGTGGCATACATGCAGTACATCCAGACATCAATTTTATGGTATATGATCTTGGCGGCTATTATTGCAGGATTTATTGTTGCGTTTGTCGCGATGTATGGATGGGAAAAGCTTTCTGAGCTGTGGAAGCGGTTCGGCAAGGATGTGAAGTGAAATGCTTGAGATCAATAAGCAAAAAATGAGTTATTCGCTACAGAGCGGAAAGGTTCCGGTGTATGTGACGGACGAGGATGGAAACATCGAATATTCTTCATATACTGATTCAGATGGAAATGTAATTTATTACCTCGATGAAGATGGAAACAAAATACCGAAAACAACCGGAGAATATACCACAGGTTATGAGAAGCCTGTGGTTTTTTATTCTTCAATCAGCAATAAGTTGAGTGAAGCACTTATAAAAGAGTTTGGCGTTGACAATTCAACAAACTTTGTTCAGATTGTCGAGGACAAAGGGAAACTTCCATTGAGCGTCGGCTCTTTGGTATGGAAACGGTCAGATGTAAGGTACAAAGATGAAGAGAATACAATCGTTGACGAAAATTCGGCTGATTACATCGTAAAAGGTGTCGCAGACGAGGGATTGACGGTTGATTTGTTCTTATTGCAAAAAAATGTGAAGTAGGTGCGGCATGGGGAAGAAAGTAATCACAATGAGCCTGTCTGAAAAGTCTATTCAGAACGCCATACGAGAGCTTAGAGCCTATCAAAACAGATTGACATACAAATGTCAGCTATTGGCAGAAAAACTCGCGGAAAAGGGCGTAGAGATTGCCAGAGTGCAAATTGCTGACCTTGACGCAATATTTACATCGGAACTGATTTCAAGTGTTCATGCGGAATATGAAGGAAGCACTAAGGGCGGCGGTATATGGGCGGTAATAGCCGGTACAGACCATGCCGCATTTGTTGAGTTTGGAACCGGAATTGTGGGACAGCAAAGTCCTTATCCTGGGAAACTGCCAGAGGGTGTTTCGTGGCAGTACGCAAGTGGAAAAACTATACATCAGATTTCAGATGGAAGATATGGATGGTTTTATCAGGACGACAATGGCGATTGGTGGTTTACAGAGGGAATGCCAAGCCGACCATTTATGTATCTGACCGCAAATGAGTTGCGTCAGATTGTTACACAGACAGCGAAGGAGGTGTTTGGATAATGGCAGGCAACCAGTGGGTATTTGACCTTGAAACAAACATTTTTTCCAATGTTGTAACGATAGCAAAACCAAAACTCCAGAAGAAATACAAAAGCATGAATTTTGACACTGCATTTACAACGGTTGAAAAGAACCTAGATAAAGACCCTGTTTTCCCGACTATTTACATCCATGAGATGCCGGGGCTTGAACGTGGGGCAGATTTAGAGGGCACATCCGTAAATGCAGTGCAGGAAACAATACAGGTTGACGTCATTACAAACACAAAGCAGAGCGATGCAAAAGGGATCATGGCTATTTTAGCCGATGCCTTTAAGCAGATGCGATTTCAAATTACAGCAATGCCGGAGTTTAAAAACGACAGCGAAAAAAAATTTAGAAGCGTTGCAAGGTTCCGGAGGATAATCGGAGCCAACGACAGATTGATGTAAAAGAGCCGAAAGGCTCTATTTTTTATGCACCGGGCGCAAAGATATGCGTCTGATAACCGCATTATTTGGCGGTAGAAAGAGAGGTAAAAATGGCAGCAGCAGGATTGTCTACGTTAGGAATTACGTTTGGCTATGGCACAGAAGCGACAGCCGGAACAAAGCCTACATCGTTTAAACAACTCACAAGAATTAACTCGATTGGCGGTATTAACATTGAGCCGGAACAGATCGACGCATCCGCTTTAGAGGATCCAATTACCAGATATGTAAAGGGGCGCGCAGATACAGGTGGATCTTTCCCTATCACGGTAAACCTTACGGATGCCACAAAGGAAGAGTGGGAAACGCTTATCACGGCGTATAAGGCGCTTTCCGGCGGAAAAAGAATGTGGTTTGAAACTATTATTCCTGGATTTACCGACGCATTTTTTGTGGTTGCGCAGCCACCGGAGCAGATACCGCAGCCGGAGATTGGTCAGAATGAGCTTTTGACGGTTGAAATGAACCTTACCATTGAGGAATACAAGGGAATGGACACGGCTGTGGCGTTTACACCGGGGGAATAACACGTCAGTCGAATAGTTCGGTTGAATCGGCTGACGATAATCAGACAACCGAATCGGAACTTGAGGAAACAGTGTAAAAGAATAGGGCGGTCTTCGGACTGCCCTTTCCCTATAAAAAGGGAGAAAGGGAAAGAATATGACAAAATTAAAGCTTGGAGAGAAAGAGTTACAGATCAAATTCGGATATGAAGCAACAGTAAAAAGCGGAATTATCAAGAAAGTAGCAAAATTAGACCAGATGAAAAATATTGAAGCGGTTGACGAAATCCTTTTATTCATTCCGGAGTTAATCCTTGTAGGCGCGCAGAAGTTTCACAAAGAGGAGCTTGGATACAACTTGGAAACTGAAGAAGAAAAGGAACAGCAGCTTGGAAAAGTATATGCCATGCTGGATGACTACTTTGACGGAGAAGATGCAGATGTTCATGCACTTTACAATGCACTTTTAGCAGAGTTACTTGAAAACGGTTTTTTATCAAAACTGCTCAAAGCAGAGCAGAAAGAAGCGGAGAAGAAAACTCCGAGGAAAAAGTAGAAGAACAGAGAGAGCTTACATGGGAAACGTATTGCACGGAAATCCGCCCGTTTTGGCTTTTAGTTACAAAGGGGTACGGATTTACTGTGCATGATATAGACGCGTCCTGCCCGGCTGATTTAAAGCCATATGCAGACGTTTACAACTTAGAGAAAAAGCAAAAAGACAATGATATGTGGATGTGGTTTGGAACATATGGATTGTCAGCGGTATCGGTGGCAGTAGAACATTGCCTTGCCGGTAAAAAAGCTAAATCAAAGTATATAGACAATCCTATCACAAAGCATAGTTTGTTAAACGATTCTGAAATGACAGAAGAGGAAATTCAGAAACAAAGAGAATTATTTGTGGCAAAACTCAAAATTAAGCAATCAAATTATGAGTTGAGCCACCCAAAGAAAGAAGAGGTGCCACATGAAAATTAAAGGTATTGATGTTTCCGGGTACAATGGAAATATTAACTGGTCAAAAGTAGCAGAGAACGGCGTTGAATTTGCCATTTTGAAAGTAATCCGAAAAGATTTGCAGCCGGACAAGTATTTTGAAGCAAACTGGGCAGGAGCAACGGAAGCGGGCGTTCCGGTGCAGGGCGTATATAATTACAGCTACGCAACAAACGCAGAAAAGGCACGGACTGATGCACAAAGAGTGATTGAAGTTCTTGACGGAAAAAATTTGATGGTGTGGCTGGATGTAGAGGATAAGTGCCAGCAGAATATTGGCGATAAGATTGTTTCTATTATCAATGAATATCAGAAGATCATTGAAGACGCAGGGTGCAAATTTGGTGTATACACGGGTCTGTCTTTTTACAACAGCTATATCAAGCCATATCTTGAGCATATTGATTGCCCGTTTTGGGTCGCAAGATACCCGTCCAGTACGCCTATGATGATTACGGCGGACGCACCGGAAGATAAGAAGCCTGATATTCTTCATGAACTTTACGGATGGCAATACAGTTCAAAGGGATTTGTAGCCGGTGTTTCCGGATGCGTCGATCTCAATGAACTGTATGTAGCGGTAGACACGGTAAATGTAATGCCAGAGCCAGAGAACACGCTTCATAAGGTTGGAGAGGAAATCACGGTTTCTTCTTACTACAAATCTTCCACGGCTGGTATTGGAGATTCGATCATCAAGTATGCTTCCGGAACGATTACACGAATCAAGGCGGGTACGCATAATCCATATTGCTTTTCAAAAAATGGAGTTGCAGTAGGCTGGTGCAACGATGGAGATATTCGATCAACGGATGCTTCTGTGCAGTCTACAGATAAAAAGACAACGTATACGGTACGACGCGGCGATACGCTTTCAAAGATCGCAAAAGAAAACAATGTAACGGTTGCAAAATTGCAGAAAGACAACGGGATCAAGAACCCAAACAAAATTTATGTAGGGCAGAAAATTTTGATTCAGTAAAAAATCAAGGACGGTAAGGTGTCACAGCCTACCGTCTTTTTATTATGCGTAGAAAGTTGGTGCGGTCATGGCAGATATTGATGAATTACAGATAAAAATTAAGGCTGATTCTGCAAAAGCGAGCGATTCCATTGATAAACTTGCATCAAGTTTGGATAGTCTTGGAAAAAGTCTATCATTTGATACCAGTAAACTTTCAAACATAGCATCTGGAATTAGAAGCATGTCTGACGCGGCAACAGGGTTTAAGGGTGCAAAATCAAAAGAGATTACATCACTTGCCACCGCATTAAGCAAATTCTCAAATGTAGACACATCATCTTTTTATGGTATATCTGCGGCAATGAAAAATCTTGCGGCAGGAATGAAAGATACAAAAACGATTGATGCAAGTGGAATTATGAATACGGCGGCGGCACTGTCTAAAATGGGCGGAACGTTGGCTACTGTAGGAACAAGCAATCTAGTTAAAATTAAGGATGACCTTGCTTACTTTGTCAAAGGAATGAACAGCGTAGGGGCACTTAACTTTGATACAACAGGTTTGACCAATCTGATAGGAAGTATCAGCAGACTTGGTGGTAAAATTTCTACACAGGCGACAGCCAATTTGCCGCAAATATCAGCGCAACTACAGAATTTTGTGCGCCAGATGAATAAAATCGGCGAACTGAAATTTGATATGGCAAACATGAGTAGCCTTGTGACGTCTATATCAAGGTTAGGAAGCGTTGCGAGCGGCAGGGCAGTAAACAACATACCTTTGCTTGCAGATAACCTTAAATACCTGTTTGAGACGCTTTCAAAAGCACCAAACGTAAGCGCAAACATCATCAGAATGACAGAAGCACTTGCAAATTTGGCAAAAACAGGCGCATCATCCGGTAGAGCAGCAACATCACTCGGGAAAAGTTTGAACATTTTTAGTGGATCTGCGAACAAGGCGAAAAGTAGCAGCTTTAGCCTTGCTGCAGCTTTCGGAAAGCTGTACGCATCATACTGGCTGTTGTTCCGTGCTTTTTCAAAGATTAAGGATGCAATCGACATTTCATCTTCTTTGACAGAGGTTGAAAACGTTGTACGTACCACATTCGGCAATTATGAGAAGCTGATACAGGACTTTTCAAAAACATCCATACAGGATTTTGGCATGTCAGAGTTGACCGCTAAACAGGTGGCAAGCCGATTCCAAGCTATGGGTACAGCCATGGGATTTTCACAAGGAAAGATGGCTGACATGTCGCTACAGCTTACAAAGCTGACTGCTGATATGGCTTCTTTCTATGATATGGAGCAGTCTGACGTTGCTAGAAACTTGCAGGCAGTATTTACCGGAGAGACAGAGCCGTTAAGAAAATATGGTCTTGACCTCACACAGGCTACCCTTAAAGAGTGGGCTATGAAGCAGGGATTGGATGCTGACATTTCGTCTATGACGCAGGCAGAAAAAACTATGCTTCGTTATCAGTATGTCATGGCAAATACAGCCGCGGCGCAGGGAGACTTTGCGAGAACATCAGACACATGGGCAAACCAGGTAAGAATACTTAAGCAGTCATTTGAACAGCTTGCGGCTATTATCGGTGGAGCACTGATTAACGCTTTTAAACCGTTTGTAAGAACTCTTAATGCAGTCATGCAGAAAGTTATTGCTTTTGCAACGACAGTAACCAATGCGTTAGGATCAATCTTCGGATGGAAATTTGAGATTTCTGCCGGTGGTTTGGCAGACGATTGGTCTGATGCAGCAGGGAGCGCGGCTGATATAGCAGACAGCACTGGACAGGCAGCGAAGAACGTTGAAAAAATGAATAAAGGATTAAGAGCCTTTGACGAACTGAATCTGATTACCACTCCAGATAATTCAAGCGGATCTGGTTCTGGTGGTTCCGGCGGTGGTGGCGCATCCGGCGGTGGTGCGTCCGGTGGGCTGGTACAGGTAGATACCATTTTCAAAGACTATGAAAGCCAGATCAGAAGTTTGCGGGAACTTGGGGCATATATCAGCGATGCGCTATCAGATGCCATGGAATCTATTGACTGGGATAGAATTTATTCCAAGGCTAGAAATTTTGGAAAAGGGCTGGCAGATTTCCTTAATGGGCTTATTACACCAAGATTGTTCGGAGATGTCGGCATGACGATTGCAAGTGCGCTTAACACAGCAATTTATGCAGCCTTGTCATTTGGAGAAGAATTTGACTGGACAAATCTGGGAGATTCCATTGCCGCAGGAGTGAATCGCTTCTTTGAAACGTTTGATTTTTCGGCACTTGGTAGAACAATCAATACATGGGTTCATGGAATATATGACACTATTACAACAGCAATTGGAAATATCAAGTGGTCAGAAGTATGGGATGGTGTAACGGATTTTTTGAGTGAAATTGATCTTGAGACAATATCTCTTATTATTGGAGCATTTGCACTTAAGTATGCAGGTAAAATTCTTACAGGTAAAATTCTTAAGGAAACGATAGGAAAACTGATTAGTGAGAAGTTTGTGGCGGCGTTTGGACAAGAGTCAGTAAAGTCAATTCTTTCTTATGTAGTTCCGATTTCACTTTCCGTTGCAGTTGGGGCGTTAACTTTTACTATTGGAAAAGACAGTATAAAAAAAGATGCAGAAAATCTAGTAAAAGCATATAAGGATGGTGGATTTTTACAATATTTGCAAGAAAGCTTAAAGCAGCTTATAAATCCGTTTGAGTGGATAAATGCATATGGTGGGGGCATTTTGAGTCAAAAAGGAATACTTGATCGTTATTCAGACGGAGTTGACTTAAACATTAAGATGCCGAAAAAAGAAGATTATGCATCTTTAGATGAATACCAAAAGGCACTAAACGATTTTAACAATAATGTACCAGACAGCCTAAAAGTTCCAAGTAGCTTTGATTTAAAAGCATGGATAGATGAGTGGAAACAAATAAATGGTCTAGATAATGTGGACTTAAGAGCAGAAGTTGTTCTTCCAAACTTGAGAGAAAAAATATCTGGGTTTAAAGACGACGTAAAAGAATGGTGGGGATTAGATGTTGAACTACCCGTTCGCAATAAATTAACAACAACTTTAGAGGATGTTTCTTCATGGTGGGAAGATGTAAAGGAATATTGGGGAGAAAAAAAGCTCTCAATACAGACAGAAATAGGAGAAATAAAAGGTAAAATAGAAGAAAAGTGGAATGAAGCATCTGAATACATTCAAGAAAATATTTTGCCTTGGTTTACTAAAGATCATTGGCTTGAAATAGGAAACGGAATAAAAGAAGGTCTTTCCACTAAATGGGAGGAATTCTCTACATGGTGGAGTGACACAGGTATAGCCGTTTGGTGGAACGAAAAAGTTTCTCCATGGTTTACAGTAAATACATGGAAAAGCCTTGGAGAAAATATAAGAAAAGGTCTATCTAAAAAGTGGGAGGAATTTACTGGATGGTGGGAAAACACCGGATTCTATAAGTGGTGGAATCAAGATGTTGCTCCAAAGTTTACAACAGACAAGTGGACATTTAGTGGTATTTCAGATGGATTAAAAAATGCATGGAATAATGCTATAGCCGCTGTAAAGCACATATGGAACGGATTTGCAAACTGGATGAACTCAAAGCTTTCTTTTTCGTGGGACGCTGTAAACATTGCTGGAAAGCAGATTGTTGGAGCCGGAAGTATAAATCTTGGGAAAATTCCTACTTTTGCCGCCGGAGGATTCCCGAGCCAATACAGTATGTTTATGGCAGGAGAAAATGGACGGGCAGAAATGCTGGGAACTGTCGGAGGGAAAACAGCGGTAGCAGGTGGACAGGAAATTACCGGTATTCGAGATGCCGTGTACAGTACGGCGCAACAGGAAATGGAATTGCTAAGACAGCAAAATCAGTTGCTTCAAGGAATTTTGGAAAAAGAATTTGGGATTACATCAGAGCAGATCGGAAAAAGTGCTCGCAATTATGCAAAAGATTATTTTAACAGAACTGGAAGAGAAGCATATATTTTCTAATGACAAATACCGCCACTTGTGGTAGAATCATTTTATTACAAGTGGCGGGAGGGTAACACATGGCGTTGATTAAATGTCCTGAATGTGGAAAAGAAATTTCAGACAAAGCAGAAATGTGTATCAATTGCGGATTTCCGTTGAAACAACACGAAAACAATGAAATGTCTGCGGGGAAAAGTGAATTTTATAAATCATACGAACAAGAAAACAAAAATGATAGAGGGTGGGAACGCCCAAAAGAGCCAGAGATTACAGGTGTTGGAAAATTATTCTTAAAAAATTCTGTTGAAAGATCTCAAAACACGGGATTTAATGGTATATATAAATATACTTTATTCGGAGAAAAAAAAGAGGTTTACTGTCCAAGATGTGGGAGCGAAAATTGTTCTCATTATACGGAGCAGAAATTTGTACCAGGCAAAACAAAGACAAGATACACTGCAAATCTAAATCCATTTAAACCGTTTACTTTAGTAAATAAAAAGGAAAAGATTTTGAGAAAAGATCAAACATATGAAATAAATAAAATTATATGTAATGATTGTGGCTACACTTTCATATAAATTTGGATTTAATATGTGGAGAATTACGATGGAGAATAGGGAGTCTGAATCAGAACTAAATGAGTGCAAAAAGAAGTTGAATAAAGCACATCAAACGATAGAAGAATTGAAAATTAAGATGACGCAAGATAAAAAGAATTACAAATGGGAAATAAGATAGTTAAATAAAGAAAAAGATGCATTAAAGGCGCACAATACTGATCTTTTTAATCGGGAGTCAAACGCGCTTATTCGTTCGGACGATTTGGAAAAAGAGAATATTGCATTGAAAAAAGAGAAAAAGAAATTGGAAATAAAAATAGAAAAACTGGAAAAAGAGAACGAAAACTTATTGAAGAAAAAGGATGAATGTACTAGGGATGCAGATTGGGAAAGGCTGGGGAAAGCGGGTATATAAGAGGGAGCGCAGAGATGCGCTTCTTTTCATTTTTAAATTCAATAGGAGGTATATATGGAAAAACAGGAAATCAAGATTACATATGGGAACACGGAAGTAATTCACACGCCGGAGAAAATTGTGATTAAAGCGCCCAATATCGAAGTAATCACAAAATAGATAAAGAAAAAGAAGTGGCATCTATCAAACTGGTAGGTGCTATTTTTATACCCATTTTACCGACTGTCATTTGAGACAGCCGCAAACCAAAACAGTTAGGTGGTGAAAACATGGCGTACAGCGGATGGTTGTTAAAGATTGGAAATTATACAGTTCCAATGTCTTTCATGAAACCGGAAACATATAGCCCATATGTGAATATGCAGGACTTGGATGATTATACGGACGCTAACGGCTATCTACATAGAAATGCCGTGGAATTAAAGGCGTTAAAAGTTGAGTTTGAAACACGGGCTATGCTTACAAACACGGAATTTAATGCCATTATAAGTAAAATCCGTCAGCAGTTTACCAATGCAACCGGAAGAGATTGCTATATCACGGCGTACATACCGGAGTATGACGATTATGTAACACAGTATGGTTACATGGCAGATTTTCAACCTACAATATACGGGACTTATGGCGGTCAAATCCATTACAACTCTGTAAGACTGGCATTTATAGGGGGTGTATACGATGGTTGATTACCAATATTCAATCCTGTTTTTAAAGGACAGCGTAGACAAACAGTTAAACATCGTATCTGATGATGGGAAAATCAATATCACAAACACCGAACTGCACCAAGAAAAATTTGAATTGACAGAAAGTTTGTGTTCGGAATCTGAATTAACATTCGGGGCATGTGAAGCCGGGATGATTAAATTCACGGTGTCCAATGTATTCTTGCCAATGAAAGGCAAGTGGTTGACTGCAAAGATGACTCTTGATGGTCACGAAGATAAACCATTCCAAATAGGAAGATACAAGGTTTATTCTGACACACCTACGGCAGATCGGACGTGCCGGGATGTGGTAGCTTACGATGCTTTGTATGATATTTTATCATCTGATGTTACTGATTGGTACAATCAGATACTTCCACAAAAAGATAGCAGGGTAACTCTCAAACAATTCAGAGATAGCTTTTTTAATCATTTTGGAGTGGAACAGGAAGAAGTATCTCTTGTAAATGATGAAATGATTATTGAAAAAACTGTAGAAGTGAAAGCATCAAGTAGCGGAAGTTCAGATACCGCAGAGACAAACACGATAGGCGAAGCCATAAGCGGAAAAGAGGTTTTGTCTTGTATACTTGAAATTAACGGTTGTATGGGAAATATCGGGCGCGTTGGAAAGTTTCGCTATGTGTACTTAACGCAAGAGATGCAGGGGCTTTATCCGGCGAATGATCTTTACCCGGCGGATGATCTTTATCCTAGAAATCCAAAGAGCACCAGCATAAGTAAAAGTCAGTACATTTCAGCACAATATGAAGATTATATTGTCAGAACGATTGACAAACTGCAAATTCGTGAAAAAGAGAATGATATAGGAGTGATTGTAGGTGATGGCAAAAACACTTATGTGATCGAGGGAAATTTCCTTGTTTATGGGAAGGGAACAAAGGAATTAAATGAAATTGGAGAAAAAACGTTATCAAAGATAAAAGGAATTATATACAGACCATTTAGTGCTGACTGCAAAGGAAATCCATGCCTTGAGGTTGGAGATGCGGTACGGATGACTACAAAATATGAACTGATCGAGACTTACATCCTAAAGCGCACGCTGAAAGGCATACAGGCTTTGCGCGACGATCTGGAAGCGGACGGGGAAGAGTACCGTACAAGTAAGGTCAACGGAATTCAGCGGAGCATATTGCAGCTGAAAGGCAAGAGCAACACTCTGGAACGCTCAATTGATGAGACAAAATCGACAATCGTTGACGTGGAAAAGGGTTTGCAGTCACAGATCACACAGACAGCCACAGAAATCCGGTCAGAAGTAAAGAATACCACTGACGGGTTATCATCGCGGATAACCCAGACATCGGAGAGCATTACTGCAGAGGTAAACCGGGCAACGAGCGCCGAGGGTACGCTATCCAGTAAGATCAGCCAGACTGCAGAGAGCATCACAGCGGAGGTCAACCGGGCAACAAATGCAGAGGAAACATTGTCTTCAAAGATAACCCAGACAGCAGAAAGCATTACTGCAGAGGTAAACCGGGCGACAAATAAAGAGGGAGAACTTGCGGCTGCAATCCAGATAAACGCCGAGGGGATAACGTCAAAAGTGTCACGCGACAGTGTAGTATCGGAGATCAATCAGTCAGCAGAGGGATTAAAGATTAGAGCTGATTTGTTGGAACTCAGGGGATCTGTGGAGATGACCGGTGGGTATGTGCATATTGACGCGACAGAGAGTACGGACAACTTGGTTGAACTGAAACGGGAAGGAACTCTTGTGCAGATGGGAACGGATGGTTTGCGGTCGGCGGCAGATACGCGTGAACTCACGGCAAGTTACTCTGATGTGACGGTGCGCGACACGTCGGCAAACACCATAGCACAAATGCTCTCAAGCGGAAAAGGAATATCGTCCTATGGATGGGAATCTTATTCTGACAAGCGACTAAAGCACGGGATAGAATCCCTTGACAGAGAAAAGAGCGCCGCGCTTATACAGTCTTTACGTCCTTGCAGATTTGTTTATAACTATGACCAGGATGGGCATTACCGGCATGGTCTGATTGCGCAGGAAGTGCTGGCGGCGATTGGAGATGAAGACTGGGCGATCTGCTCCGAAAATCCAGATCCGGATGGCAATACCTATTATGCGCTTGACAAAACGGAACTGATCGCTGATCTGATCGCTGCAGTACAGTTACAGCAAGAGGCACTAGAAGAATTAAAAAAGAAAGTAGGATGAGAAAATGGTCAATGCAAAAATTCGCGAGTTTGAGAATAACATTATCAATTTTATCAATGCAAGTGTTGATATTCCGATTGAGGTTAAGCATCTGGTACTTAAGGATATTTTGCACCAGGTAGAAGCGGAAGCAAACCGGCACGTTATCGCCGAGCGGGAGCAGATGCAGGAAAATCTTAAAAAGGAGAGTGAGGATCATGAATAAAGCATATAAACGTATCAACTGGGAGAATTACCCGAGCGATGCTACGCCTTTGAATGAAGCGAATCTCAACAATCTGGACAGTGCCACAGATACCATTGACGACCGTGTGATTACGCTTGACACAACCAAGGCAACAAAAACAGAGGTTGCTACACTTGTATCAGATGTGACATTTGAGGAATCTACCGGAATTATTACTATTACGAAGAAAAATGGCTCTAGGGTTACCATTGACACACAGATGGAGAAAATTGCTGTCAACTTCGATTATGACCAGACTACACAGCAGATTATTTTGACTCTGATCGATGGTACGAAGCAGTACATAGACCTGTCGGCACTGATTACGCAGTATGAATTTCTTGATACGGACACCGTGGCTTTTATCATTGGAACGGATGGTAAGGTGTCGGCAATCGTGAAAGAAGGAAGCATCGAGGAAAAACACTTAGAGCCAAATTATCTTGCCAAGATTAAGGTGGAAGCGGCAAAGGCAGAAACAAGCCGGGCAGATGCGGCGGCAAGCGCAACCAAGGCGGAAAGCTATGCCGTGGGCGGTACCGGCAGCCGGGAGGGAGAGGACTCTGATAATGCTAAATATTATTATCAGCAGGCAAAAGACGTATCAGAGGGACTAAAAGGTGGATTGCAGCCGCATGGCACGGTGGCTTTTGCAGATCTTCCGGCGCTTTCGGATGTCAATGCAGGATGGATGTACAATATTTCGGATGAATTTACGACCACGGACGATTTTAAAGAGGGCTCCGGCAATGCAGTTCCCGCCGGCGCGAATATCTACAAAACGTCAGACGGAAAGTGGGATGTTCTGGCCGGTACCCCGGTGACGGGGGTCAAGGGTGCAAAAGAAACATCCTATCGGCGAGGAAATGTCAATCTCACCCCAGAAAACATTGGGGCAGTAGCGACAGGTGGAGACACAGCGAGCAATGTCACATCATTTACAAGTAGTGATGTGGCAGATGGATCAGCGCCATCGTGGACAAACGTTGCTACACTGACAAGTGGCGAAACGCATACTTCTCTTTTTGCGAAGGTATCGCAGATGTTTAAAAACGTGCGGTACTTGTATAAGATGTTCGGAACTACCGACATATCCTCTATTGGTGGTGGAACGGTAACGGGGGCGATCTCGTCGCAAAACAAAGCTTTAGCACAGTTAAATAACATAGGTAATTATAAACAAACCGATACGCTGTTAGTTAGCAGTAAATTGTCCGCTAATATAGAATACGAGCTAAACACTTTACTATTATCAAAAGGGAAGTGGTTAGTAGTATCAAGCGGCGAATTGAACGCACATACACCTTTTGCGTACAATTTAGGGCTAAAAAAGAGTGATGGTGATTTATATGGATCAATGGCGTATTTGTGTACTCCTCATACAGATACGGGCATATGGGCTAATTTTTTGCAAACTTACACTATCAATGTAACAAGCGATACAGTAACCGCCAGCGCAACGATCAAGCATTATGCAGCTGATAGCAACGTAGAAATTGGATGGGCGAGAATGATGGCTATACGTCTGGCATAGAACACATTACCGTAAAAACTGTGATCAGCGTGCCATTGTACTCCGTGTTATTCAGCACAGAACGAAGAGCAGTCCCATTGTTAATCGTTTTTGCAAGAGCACCATGAGTAATCTCCGATCCTAAAACGTTGACAGACAACACTATTATAGTTGTTATTTTAAAACTCGATATGTCAAGTTCTGCTACTCCGTTAGTATAAGCTATAGGACGAGATATGGCCACTATAGATGCCGGTGTATGCTCTTTATTTGAATTAACGTAAAATACAGTTTGCGCTAAAGCTTTGTTTGACGCACGAAATAGATGCATGTTAAAATATGACGTAAAAAACGTTATAAGTTTTTCGCAATTTAAACGTTTTTGTTGACCCAAAGTGACAAATCAGACGATTTGTGTCGAAACTTGCGACCGAAATGGTTTGAATAATGATGGCAAAATTTGTAAAATAAAATTGTCCGATAAGGGCACTTCAAGTTCTGGAGAGGGGGCGATGTTTGGCGATTCATTGCCCTCTCAAATGTTACTGGTAAATAATGGTAATTTTTTTGTATGGGGTTGACTGCAAAGAACGTACGTTCTGTAATGGCATTAACATTATCGGTTGCAGAGATTGGAGGAGAATAAGATGGAAGAAGACAACGAAAAAAATGTTGCAGATTTTAGCGAGGAAGAATATAAAAAATACATATTTGACATGATTTCCAAAATGGATAAAACGCGATTGAGGTTTTATTACAGACTTATTAGCGGCATGGAAAAAGAACGGAATTAACCGTTCTTTTTTTGATTGCCTTTATCTGAAAGAGATTCTACAATACTGTCAACGGAATCTTTCTCACGTTCATTCAAATCCATATAATAAGACAAAAGTCTTTTTATTCTATTAACATCATTACTTCTTGATATTTCTACAAACAAATCAGCCATATCATCAGAATACGGAGAGTTTTGCTCTTCTCCAGTCATAAGATAATCAAGTGTTACTCCAAAGTAATCAGCTATCTTCTGTAATTTGTCTTGTTTTGGAGCACTTCTGCCAGTTTTCCAATCAGTAAAAGTAGAACCGGCTATTCCAGTTGCTTTTCCAACCTTGTATGCAGATACGCCTTTTTCTTCAAGCAGTTTCAAAAATATTTCGTACATATTCCCTCCAAATAAAAAATAGTTATGAAATCATAAATAAAAATGCTTGACAAATAGACTATGGAAGTATACTATATAACCATAGTTATGAAATCATAAATAGTTTTTAATAAAACGGTTGCGATTTCATAATTAAAAAATGGAACCGTTTATTTTTTCTTGACCGAAACATATTATAACGGATTTCCTAACTATTTGCAATAAAAAGTTAGAATATTTTAAAAACTGTAAGAACCGATTGCTCGGCTCTTACAGAATTAGCGGAAATTTTCTGGATAATTATTCCGCAAGGAGCATTGTTCACACGAACCACCGTATTTTACATAGTTACATTGAACAGTACCCTTTAAGTAACTTCCATCTCCGGCATCTATGCAATTAAGAACAACGGAGTAGGTTATCTTTTGTGTCTGGCAATAGCCAGTTATGGTGCGATAAGCATTCATGATTATCACCTCCATTCACAAAATGTTACAAGAAAATTATATAGAATATTCTAACTAATTTCAAGGGAAAGGAGTGTTTAAATGTATCAGAAGTTTGAACAGCTTGTAAAGGCAAGAGGAATTTCTACATACAGAGTTGCAAAAGATATTGGTCTTGCGCCTACAGTATTTTCAGATTGGAAATCTGGAAAGAGCAAGCCAAAGGCAGACAAGCTGAAAAAGATTGCAGATTACTTCGGGGTTACGATTGAGTATTTCTTGGAGTAGAGGTAACCTAAAAAGCTGCTGGAAAGGAGTGAAAAATATGCAGAAACCATGTTGCGCAGAAGAAGACGAAAAGCGGAGAACGCTACAAGATTTTGTTGAACAATTTGCAATTGGACTGGCTTGTGACGTGGAAAATGGTGAGAAAACCGAAACAATACAAACTGAACGAAAAATACTTGATTCTCTTACCAATGCACTAATCTCTATAAAGTTTTAATGAAAAGGATTAGGTATGGATTCTACTTTATCTGGCTTGTTATCAATAGTAGCCATAAATTCATCGTAGTATTTTCGGTACTCGGATTTGAACTGTTCGGCACCACCTTGATAACCTAATAGCTTAGCAAGATCATATTGACCAGCAAGTTGATTACTATCCATAATTACACCTCCCTTATTTGATGATAAGGGAATTATAACACGGAAAGGAGTTGGAGAAAACGGACGGGTTAGTGAAGGTAAATTTTGATACACAGACAGTATCGGCAAGAGATTTATACGATTTATTATCGAAAGAAGACGGAGTTAAAGGTACAGAACGTTTTAGTAAATGGTTTGAAAGATATTCTGGGTATGGATTCGTACAGGGCATAGATTTTTCAACCCCGAACAAAAAAGTACGGGTTCAAATCGAGGGAACCAGAGAGGTTCAGCGAGAGGTAGACGATATTGATATTTCTGTTGATATGGCAAAACAGATTTGTATGTTGCAGAGAACGGAAAAAGGAAAAGAAATTCGCCAGTACCTTATCGACTTGGAAAAGGCGTGGAACACACCAGAGCAGATATTTGCCAGAGCGTTAAAGATGGCTGACGAGAAAATCAACAGCCTTAAGGAAATCAACACCAGTCTGATTGCTGAAAATCAGAGGATGAAACCGAAAGAAATCTTTGCAGATGCGGTGTCGGCAAGTCACACATCAATTCTTATCGGAGACTTGGCAAAGCTGATCTGCCAGAACGGCTATCAGATAGGACAGAAGCGGTTGTTTGAGTGGTTGCGTGAGAATAACTTCCTTATTAAAAGTGGTTCATCAAAGAACATGCCACAGCAGAGATATGTCGAGCAGGGATTGTTCGAGGTAAAGGAAAGTAACGTGCAGAATCCGGATGGCTCTGTAAGAATTACGAGGACAACCAAGGTAACTGGAAAAGGACAGATATATTTTGTCAACAAATTCTTGAACAGAGGTTATGTTTATGAAAAATAGAACGGAAAACTGGTAGCTTCCAATAACTCATATGGAATTGGAAAGATTAACAGGAGGAATTCATGGATAAACAAACGAACATTGCTTTAAGAAAAACGTTAGATCAGATCGGCGCAAGACATTCGCTCAAAGGATACACATACACAATTAGAGCGATAGAGAAATGTCTGGACGACAGGGATGCGCTTAGATGTGTTATGAAGGAAATTTATGCAAAAGTCGCAGAAGAGAACGGAACTACCGCATCCAAAGTAGAAAGAAACATCCGGAACTTAATAGAGGTCACATGGATAAATGGCAATGTGAATGCGATCAATAAGATTTTTGGCTATACGGTTTCGCCGAAAAAGGGGAAGCCAACCAATTCAGAATTTATTGCGGTAATAACAGATTTTGTGTCCTTGCACGGGCAGGAAATTGAAAGTGATTCTTATAAGTGGCGGGAGTGAAGTTCGTATGAAGAAGTTGGCAAGGGTGATTGAATTTGTAGGCGCGGCGATCTTTTTTCTTTGTATGTGTGCGGATGCAACGGAAAATCCTATTGTAGCGGTACCGACCATAATCAGCTTACTCTTATTGTATGCCGGATCAAGAATTGAAGGAGGATGGCAGGATGCGGAAGAGATTGTCGAAGATCATTATTATTATGTTGATGGTGATGACACTGACGATGGTATTACCTACATTACATACGACAGCAACGGAACCGAGCGATACATGGATTTCAAATGAGTATCTTCCTTATATAAAGGAGATTTCAAACGAATATCATATTTGCCCGGAAATGGTAATGGCGATCATCGAGCATGAAAGCAGTGGACAAGCCGATGTGGAGAATGGTGGATGCAAAGGTCTCATGCAAATTTATGAAAAATATCACAGAGACCGGATGGAAAGTCTTGGAGTAGAAGATCTCTATGATCCGTATGGGAATATTCTCGTTGGATGCGATTATTTGGCGGAGTTGTTTGAAAAATATGATGGAGACATGAGCACAGTCCTTATGATCTATAGCGGAAAATCAGATGCGTTGACCAGAACATACGAGAATCGCACTGAATATGCCAAAAGCATAATGAACATGACGGTTGAACTTGAAAGACTTCATGAAGAAACGGAATCAGACTTTGGAGAGGGTCTATAAACACTACTACATTATAATACGAGGAGAATTTCAAATATGAATAAAGAAACAATGGAAAACAACAAAGTGGAACTGGCAGGAGTGATTATTTCAGAGCCGGAGTTTATGTATGAATCATACGGAGAGAAATTTTACAAAATGTCTCTTGGAGTAAAAAGAAAGAGCGGCGCCGTAGACGAGATCCCATTAACCATTTCAGAAAGACTGTTTGGTATTGAGGACAGATATTCGGGAATGGAGGTAATGGTTTCTGGAAGTTATCGCTCATTCAACAAACAGGAGGGCACTAGACGCCGGTTGATCTTATCGGTGTTCGTTCGTGAAATCGAGGCGATTGATTCAAAAGATGCGGATATTGATAAGAATTGCATTACGATCAATGGATATGTTTGCAAAGAACCAAATTACAGAGAGACACCACTTGGTCGTGAGATCACAGACATGCTGATTGCAGTCAACAGAGATTATGGAAAATCTGATTACATCCCGTGCATTGCCTGGGGAAGGAATGCAAGATTTGCGGGCGGATTTAAACTCGGAACCCATGTTAAGTTGATTGGCAGAATTCAGAGCCGCGAATACGAAAAAAAGATTTCTGATGCGGAGTTTGAGAAGAAAGTGGCGTATGAGGTTTCCGTAAGCAAATGTGATGTGATTGAGGAGGGGAAAAATGAAAATAACAATTAAGAGTATTCACATCGAGAATTTCAAGGGCATCAATATGCTTGACGTGAATTTCTCTGTGAAAACGAAGATCAGCGGGCAGAATGCCGTAGGAAAGACAACGATCTTTGATGCATTCACATGGCTTCTGTTTAATAAGAACAGCGCCGGAGAGGAAAAATTCAATGTTCGACCGTTGGATAAGGACGGAAACCGCATTGATAACGTGGAAATCAAGGTTGTAGCAATTATGGACGTTGATGGCAAGGAAGTAGAGCTTTCCAAGGTTCAGAAGCAGAATTGGGTCAAGAAGCGTGGCACAAATACAGTGTCATTGCAGGGAAATCCAAATTCATACGAGATTGACGGCTATCCAAAAAGTGAAGCTGAATTTAAGGAGTATGTATCTGGTATTGCGCAGAGTGAGGAAATGTTCAAAATGCTGACTAATCCGCAGTATTTTTCTTCTTTGAAATGGAAAGACCAGAGAGATATTCTGATGAAACTTGTTTCAGATGTTTCAGATGTAGAGCTGGCACAGACGGACGCGAAGTATGCACCATTGCTTTCAGAATTGGAGAAAGCACCGTCTACGGATGATATTAGAGCAAAATTTTCCAAAACTCTTACCGAGTGGAAGAAGAAGCAGGCAGAGATTCCAGTCCGAATTGACGAAGCCATGAAATCCAAGGTTGACATCGATGTTGCAGAACAGGAACTTGCGAAAACAGACTTGGAAACCAAAATTGCAGATATTGATGCGAAGATCAAAGATTCTGACGGAGTAATGATGGAGTTAGGGCGTGAAGAAATGCAGCTGCAGTTTGATATGTCTGGCATTATGCAGATCATGAACCGGGATCTGACAAACAGAAGAAGCGAGATCGAAGCAGAATTACGCGATTTGCAAAACGAGATAAAGCGATTTGCAGATACTATTGCTTTGAAAGAGAGACGGGTTTCAGAAAACGAGACGGTTATTTCCAATGCTGATTCAGAGCGGAAAAGGCTTGGAGAGGAGTACAACGCAGAAAAAGCAAAGGCTTTTGATGAATTCCCATATCTGTTTGATGAATCAAAGTGGGTATTTGATGAAAACAGCACCGTTTGCTCATTGTGTGGTCAGAAGTTGCCGGAAGATAAAATCGAGCAGTTAAAGTCTGATTTTGAAAGCAGAAAGCGAAAAGCCAAGTCGGATGCAGAAGAAAAGTTAAAGTCAGAAAAGATCAGATTTGACACAGAAAAGAGAACAGCACTGAACAGATTGGTTGATATTGGCACAGAGAGAAAAAATCTTATCACAAAATTAAGGGATGAAAATGCCAAAGTAAAGGAAGAAATAAAGTCCTTAAAGGAACAGGAGCAGGAAGATATTGCAAAAAAAGAAAAGCTCTGCCAGCAGTTATCATCGATTCCGGAAATTGCCGATTATTCGCAGAATGAAGAGTACGTGGAGTTGAAAGCAAGGCATGACGAAGTTCTGGAAGAAATTGAAAAGATGAACGCCAATGGAGAGAATGCATCAGTTGAATCCTTAAAATCTGAAAAAGAAGAGCTTCAGGCACGTCTTTATGATGTAAACAAAATCATTGCAAAAGCATCTATGAATGTTGAGATTGATGAGCGTATCGGGCAGTTGCAGGAAGAACAGAAAGAAATCGGGCAGAAGGTTTCCGACCAGGAACAGATTCTTTACCTGTTGGAAGAATTTATTCGTTTCAAACTGGATAAGGTTTCTGAAACCATCAACAGCCATTTCAAGACAGTTAATTTCAAACTCTTTGAAATGCAGTTAAATGGCGGTATGAAAGATTGCTGTGAGTGCACCGTAAATGGAGTGCCGTATTCGACTTTGAATAGCGGTCATAGAATTGTAGCCGGACTTGATATTATCCGTTCTCTTAGCGAGTTATACGGCGTTAGCGTGCCGATTTTTGTGGATAACGCAGAGAGCTTAAATGATTTCAATGTGCCGGATATGGATGCACAGTTAATCCTTTTGAGTGTATCAGCGGACAAGCAGTTGAAAGTGGAGGGTGTTTAAATGGGAGAAGTTATCAAATCTTACAAAGGATTTAACAAAAATATGACTTGTCGTGGCTTTCAGTACGAAGAGGGAAAAGAGTATGAGGAAGAAAGCGTAGAAGTTTGCGATCATGGATTTCACGCTTGCGAGTATCCGCTTGATTGCTTGAATTATTATTATCCAAATGAAAGCGTATACCACGAGGTAGAGCAGAGCGGAGAAATCCAGAAACATAATGATGATACTAAGGTAGCATCTACAAAAATTAAGATCGGAGCAGAAATTAGCATTGCGGGTCTTGTTAAAGCTGCAATCAAATATACAGTAAAACGTGTAAAAAAGGACGCTGAAAGCGATGAAAAGCATGGAGCATCCTCTGCAACCGGAGACTATGGAGCATCCTCGGCAACCGGAGACTGTGGAGCATCCTCGGCAACCGGATACAAGGGAGCATCCTCGGCAACCGGAGACTATGGAGCATCCTCGGCAACCGGAGACTACGGAGCATCCTCTGCAACCGGATACAAAGGAGCATCCTCGGCAACCGGAGACTACGGAGCATCCTCTGCAACCGGCACCTGTGGAGCATCCTCTGCAACCGGATACAAAGGAGCATCCTCGGCAGAAGACAAGGATGTAGTAGCTGTTGCTTGGGGTTACAAATCAAAAGCCAAGGGCGTTCTTGGGGCATTTCTTGTTTTTGCAGACTGGGAATACACTGGCTCAAAAGATAATCCGGAATATGACAGAAATAACCAGAGTGCATGGGTTCTTAACGGTGCAAAGATGGTGCAGGTAAACGGTGACGATATCAAGCCGGATACTTGGTATACGATTGAAAATGGTGAAATTACGGAGGTATCGGAATGAGAAAAAGGATTGCAAGTGTTTTAGCAATTATTCTGCTGACATTAAGCTTTGCAGGATGCGATATTGCTTCTTGGGAGAGTGGAATAAACGACATTAAGGGACAGCTTGTTGGCAATTCGTTTGAGTGCCAGTTTTATGACAACTACGGAGAAAGATTTTTGACGGCAAGCGGAACAAAAATCGGAATGACAGGTAATGTTATTGAAGAAAGCAAAATCGATTCTACCGACGGTTCTTCAACAATTGAGTACAGTTTATCATCTGTTGTGACAATCAATATTGATGGAAAACAGATACAGAGTTGCGGAGACACCATTATATTTTCTGAAAGTGGCTTGATGCCTGATGCGGAGTTTCAGTTATCAGATATTCAGAGCAAAACAGGAGGAAGTTTTTCGGAAAATACGGCTATTTCTGGAATTGTAAACGAGTACAAAAACTTTTTTGGAAAAGGGCAGGTAGTTGTAATCCAAAGCCAGTTAGGTGTCCCGATTTGCGCATACTCCGGCGACGATGTGTATTGGGAGGTCAGAAACGATTTGCCGAAAACAACGAAACTCATGATTGATGGAAAGGCTTTGTATATCCATAGAGCAAATTTCCAGATTATTGACAAGGAATTGATTGAGTAGGAGGCCTCAAAATGAATTACATAAAAGCAAAATATCCAAACCAGAGCCGGTCATATATATTTGCTACATCAGACGATGTAAAAGCCGGAGACATGGTTGTAAATGCCAAGGGCGCAAAGCTGACAGTTACGGATGAAACCGTGGATATGAAGTGGGTAGAGACTTACGGTGCTGATAAGGTGGCGATTGTGAAGAAGTATGAAGAACCGGAGAAACGGTATATTGTCGAGCGTGAGTTTGAACATGCAGGCTACAAATGTGTTGTCATATTTGGAAATGTCGGGCACAGATGCGGTTATGTCGGTATTCCAAAGAATCATCCGTTATACGGAAAAGATTACGGCGATCACCTTGAAATCAAGAAATCTGATGTTGTAGACAGAGCGGTAAGTGGAATTTTCCCTTTGATCGGTGCTTGCCTTGACGAGGACGAGAGAATCCGCATCGAAGCATATTTTCAGTGCCACGGCGGTATTACATACGCAGGTGGTGGAGAACATTCAGATTATCCGATTGAAAGTGATTTGTGGTGGTTTGGATTTGATTGCGGTCATGCAGGAGATAAGTCAGATTTGGATTATGCGATACAGAAGTTTCCGAGCAATAGAAAATGGTATCAACTACGGAAAATGGTAGAAAGCAAATATCTGATTGATGATGTTATTCGTACAGAAGAATATGTTGCGGATGAGTGCAAGAAGTTAGCAGGGCAGTTAAAAGAATTTGAAGAAAGCGAGGAATAGATATGGTTGTTAAAACAAAAACATTTTGGGGCGGAAAGAAATTTCACAAGGTAGATCTTAAAAAAGATCGCTGCGAATATACCGTTTTGATTGATGGAGAGTTGTACAAAAAGACATCGAATGAACTGTATGCAGTTTAGGCATTTAATTCAATTTAAGGAAAGGTCGGTTAATTATGGCACAGAACAATAATTTAGAGGTGCAGAAAGTCAACACTGCGGTCAGTCAGTGGACTAATTCAATCACAAACCTTGTTACAAAGGATTTTGAGTTATGCGGCGTTCCGTATGATGATTATTCAAAGCAATGCGCTATGTCAGCTATGACAAGCATCTATCAGCTTGTTAAGGATAGCGATAAAATCAAGGACTTAAACGGACTTGATACATCAAATCTGCGTGAGGTTGTTGGTCAGTGCGCAAGTCTTAAGCTTAATGCGAATGCAGTGCCGAGAGAGTGCTATTTTCAGTTGCGCACAAAGAAATCCGGAGAAAACTATGTACAGGTCGTAGAAATGGGAATCGAGGGAGACGGCAACGATGCATTGCTTCGTAACTATGGGGAGAATGTAGATACCGTATATCCTTGCTGGCTTGTCAAAGAGGGGGATGAGTTTTCGTATCCAAAGCATAAGGGAATCGAAATGACACCGCCGGAATGGGAAGAGAAAGGACTTTCACAGAAAGTGATCCGCATTGTTTATCCACTGAAATTAAAGGACGGCACGTTCCAGTATCTGATCGCAGAGAGAGACGGCGTAAAGGTTAATCTGTTTGCTCATGTGCGTAACAATCTGATGAATGAGACTTTCGGTATTTGCCAGAATCGTTACAAGGCATCTGCGGAGCAGTTAAGCAAAATCAAGTCAAAGAAAGAAGAAATTTTCGATGCTTTGAGAAAATGTTCAACAGTTGATGAAATGCTGGAATGTGAGGTTGCAAAGCCGTATATCAGCGCGGCATGGCTTGATACGCCGGAATCTATGATTGTTCGTAAGATGCGAAACAATGCAATCAAGAAGTACCGCAAGGACTTTAACAGTATGGCAAAGCAGTCATTCAATCAGCTTGATGAAACATATGTTCAGACACAGGAAGAAATTGCCGAGAACGCCAATTCCGAGGATTTCCCTGTTGAGCCGGAAGTTGCCGAAACTGTGGAAGAGCCAAAGATGGCAGAGACAGAAGTTGCAGATGATGATGACGTGCCGGATTTCTTAAAGTAGGAGGTTATATGAGAATTATATCGCAGGACGGAACAAAGGATTTTCCGTATGATAGCAGTTCGGTTTCTTTATATGCAGGATGTATAAATGGGCGCGTTTATGTGAGAATGCAGATATGTGGATATGATGATTCAGTAGATGTTGCAGATTATTCCGCAAAAGAAAAAGCAAAGAAAGCTATGGAAATGCTTAGAATTGCGTATGCTGGCAAGTTTATCACAAATGCAGATATTCCGAAAGATTTTGATGAAACAATAAAGACCGCAATGAAAGGCGGTTTTGGAACTGTAATCGTAAAAGATTCTTGTGACCGGGTAGAATTTAACAATATGAATGGATATTTTCAGTTTCCGGCAGAGGAAGAATTGGAGTAGCCTATGAAATTAAAAGTCTTAGGTTCCGGTTCGTCCGGTAACTGTTACATATTGGAGAATGACAACGAAGCCTTGATAATCGAAGCTGGTTTGCCATTCATGGAAGTCAAGAAAGCACTGGATTTCAATGTGCGAAAGATTAAAGCGGTAATCACGACCCACATACATTCAGACCATCATCAGCACTTCTTTCAGTATGTTAGAGCCGGTATTCCAGTGTGGGAGCCGTTCAAATTGATAGATGGAAATATCCTACAGTTTGGGAAAGAAAGTTTTAGCATACGAGCATTTGAAAACCGGGATAAGTCCGGCAGATGGCTACATAACAACGGAGATGGTTCAGAGTGCCCGTGCGTTGGGTTTTACATTACGCATCCAGAGATGGGAAGCCTTGTGTATGCAACAGACACAGAATACGTCAAATGGCGATTTAAGGACGTTAATCACATCATGGTGGAAGCCAACTACGATATGCAGTTTGTGAACCGAGAAGAGCCAAATTACAAGCACAGATTAAGAGGTCATATGAGTTTACCAACGGCACTTGACTTTATTTCTACTAACGATAATCCGGCATTGCGAAATGTCGTTCTAATTCACTTATCAGATAAATCAGCAGATTCGGCATTATTCAAACAAAAGACAGAAGAAACAGTTAAATATGGATCAGATGTTTACGTGGCGGAACGTGGATTAGAGGTCGATATGAACCTTTACCCGTTTTAAGGAAGCGAGGAATAAGTGAATGAATAAAGTGATTTTAATGGGAAGATGCACCAAAGACCCGGAAGTAAGATGGTCGCAGGGCGAGAAGTCAACAGCTATCGGTAGAATTACTCTGGCGGTTGACCGGAAATTTAAGCAGGATGGACAGCCAATGGCAGATTTTATCAATTGTCTTGCGTTTGGTAAAAGAGCAGAGTTTCTTGAAAAATATTGCAAAAAGGGAACAAAGCTTGTAATTGAAGGAAGCTGGCAGACCGGAAGTTACACCAACAAAGACGGTAATAAGGTGTACACCAATGAGTGTTTGATCGAAAGCTGTGAATTTGCAGAGAGCAAACAGGCTTCGCAGGACAACGGAAGTTACAAACCGCAGCCTATGACAGATTCGGATGGTTTTATGAATATTCCGGATGGAATTGATGAAGAGTTACCTTTTACTTAAAAATGACTTGGATAAATCAATGGAAGGGAGATATGTATGTTATTGATCGAGGACAAAGGCCAGAAAGAGGGTCAGCACATACTTAAGAATCGCTATTTTGATAGTAATGACATAGAGGTGCTACGAGCACCTCTTCCAGTTGGAGATTATGTTATCGCGGAAGAAACCGTTCTTGACGTTATAAGACGAAAGTCAGCAAGAAAGATGGAAGTTAAGAAGATGGACTTTATTGGAAGCTACAAGGTTGCTGTAGATACTAAGAAGGACATGCAGGAGATTACGGGAAACGTCTGCGGAAAACAGCATTTAAGGTTCCGAGACGAGTGTATTTTTGCGCAGAACAACAATATAGCACTGTATGTTTTGGTTGAGAACATGGATGGAATAAAAACTATTGAAGACGTTTTTCATTGGCACAATCCAAGGCTTGAGAGATACAACAAGATAAAGTACATGCATGGTATTGGAAAGTGGTTGAATGTACCGCTTCCAAAGGCACCGCCAACAAGCGGGGAAGTCCTTGGAAAAGCAATGCTGACAATGCAGCTTAAGTACGGAGTGGAATTTGTTTTTTGCAGACCGGAAGATGCAGGATCGCGTGTCATTGAGCTTTTGGAAGTAGAAAAGTGATAATTTTTGGGAACTTGAAGGAGATATTATGGCAAGTAAGCGGATGTTTCGTATAGATTTAGTGACGTCAGATGCTTTTCTTGACATGCCGCTCACAGCGCAGGGTTTGTTTTTTCATTTATGCATACGGGCAGATGACGACGGTTTTGTTGACTGCGCCAATAAAACAGTAAGAGAGTGCCAGGCTTCAAAGGAAGACTTGCAAATTCTCATTGACAAACATTATGTTCTTACTTTTCCAGGATCTAATGTTATTGTCATAAAACATTGGAAATTACATAACTGCATTCAAAAAGACCGTTATAAGCCAACCAATTATGCAGAAGAAAAATCAATGCTTTATACGAAAAGAAATGGCGCATACACATTTGATGCTTCAAAAAATTTTTTCGGAGTGAATGCAATAAGGAGCGCAGGAAGCTCGCCGGCGAAAGAAGTGGAAGCGTGCATACCGTCATTGGCGGAAGTGGCTGATTATTGCCGTAAGAGGAAGAATGGTGTGAGCGCGGAATCATTTATTGATTACTACAAATCAATAGGTTGGAAACGTAATGGAGAAATAATAACCGACTGGAAAGCCGCATTAAGGAGTTGGGAGAAGCAGGAGAAAGAGAGTAACCCAAGATCAAAAAACAAATTTAATAACTTTTATCAGAGATCTTATGACTATGATGAATTAGAAAAAACTTTGTTGGAAACAAATGTTAGGGAAAGGCGTGATAAGAAATGATGGAAATGGGCGAATGCGAAATTTGCAACAGGTACCGACATGCAAAGCATAAAGGTGAACAGTTGGAGATCCTTGCGGAGCTAAACGACGTCCCAAGGCGCAAAATTATTGGGATTTTATTGGAAAACGGAGAAAATGTAAAACTTCCAATAAGAACAAGGGGAAGAAAACGCAATACGGATTTTACAGAAAAAGAATACCAGAAAGCATTACTTAATAGGCTCGATGAATTGGATGTTCAAATTTCTGATCGTGAAAATGAATTCAAAGATATATGCACAGTCCTTTTTGGAACTCGATTCGATTGAGATGAAAAGAAAGGAGAACTGATTCATGAGAAATAAAGATGAAGAACTTAGGCGAGAGGGAATGGCATATGCTCTGCGAATTGCAAAGGAGAATGGAATTGACTCTCTGGAAGAAGAGTGCCGCTTTCGCGGCGCAACAAAATTACCACTTGCGCTACCCAAGAATGCAATAGATGAATGCGTTAGCAAGATTAAATTAAATACCATAGACACGGTAACGATTTTGTCTGCAATGGTTTTGCACGATGAGTTTGACTTTGGTAAAAGCCGCATACAGAGATTTGTTGATCGATTCAATAAAAAGGCAGAATGCATCATGGATGATTATGCTACATGGGAAGATCAGATACAGATCTTGAAAGAAGAGTGTGGGTTGGATTTTAAAATTCGCAGAAATGACACTGATGTGAAAGTGAGATAAAGGTATGAAAGAAAAAATGCGCAACGATAGCGGCGACGCGCTTAAGAGATTCAGAGAGGTGCCGTATCAGTTGCGGTACGGGAAGGAGCAGGGGAAATGATTGAATGCATGAGAACGGATGCAAAGAAGCCGGAGCCTGAGGAGTGGATTTTGAAGGAATATTTATTCCGCGGGGAGCGGAGAGATGACAGGGAATGGGTGGAAGGATTTTTGTTTGTGGTAAATGATGTCCCATACATCTTGCCACATCACAACACAGGGCAACCAATACACGCAGATAACTTGCTGAAAACAGCTGTCGAAGTGCTGAAAGATACCGTTTGCCAATGTACAGGGCAATACGATAAGAATGGCAAGCTGATTTGGGAGAATGATATTGTTAAGTGCGGGAATAAAACAGAGCTTGTTGGTTGGGATCAAAATTTTGCAAGTTGGCGTCTACCCAAAAGAGGATGGTTCTACCGCCATATTTACGGGGATGCTTACAGTTCAGAGGATTGTGAGGTTATCGGAAACATATTTGACAATCTGGATCGGTTGGAGGACGACGATGAATGATTTTCTGAAATTTTTTGACAAGGTTTCATACAAATATAAGTTACATCTAAGCATTGCATACAACAAGGTTGCTGATTGGGGAATTTATATTTACAGAAGCGGGCGCGGGGAGAACGGAAAAGATCTTGTGATCGTAAATGTATCGGATTGTGACATGGAGCTGTGCTTTGCCAGAGCGCAGGTGCAGTTGAAAGAGTGGTTGTTGGAAAACGAGGGAGGATATTAAGCTATGACGGAGAATGAAGCAAAAATTTTTATTCAAAACGCTATGGAGCAGTCAAAAAAAGCTTTAGCTGAATTATTATTGATTTCTCCAAAAGTGTTTGCAGTTAGAAAAAAGAACCTGGGTGAGTATTACAGCAATTTGGAGAACTGCAAAAAAGAAATTCAGTCATGTGAAGTAGCAATCAAGGCACTGGAAGAGGTGCAGCGCTGGCACACATCAGTAATCAACCCTAATATTAAAAACGAATTTGCAAACACTTCTACACAGATCTGCCACAACTGCGACCACAAAGATGAATACATCGAGGAACTGGAAGCAGAAGTGGAAGAGTACCGAGCAATCGGCACGCCGGAAGAATTGCAGGAGATGAAGAAAGATTTTGCTGAAGCGTTAAGCGACTGGCGGCAATATCGTAAGGTTGGAACTTTAGAAGAATGCCGGGCGGCTGTGGAGAAACAGACAGCGAAGAAACCAATGCATGTAACGAATAGTTATTTTGGATACCAGAAACATAAAGAACATGTTGGTTATTGTCCAGATTGTGGGCATCAAGTAGAAGAACCTTATGGATGTCCAAATTGTTTAAGAAAAATTGATTGGGGTGATGAAGAATGAGTGAAAGATTGAAGCCATGTCCGTTCTGCGGTGGAAACGCAATTTTCTTAACCATTACAAATAAGTCATCACATTCGGCTGTTGGGGTAATGTTCAAAATCAAATGTATGAAATGCGGAACAGAACTTCCAAAAAGCTATGAATGTGAGATGTACATGGATCAGGACGGAGGCATCAGAACAGGGAAAGACGAGCGAACGAAAGCAACTACAGATTGGAACAGGAGGGCGAACGATGAGACTGATTGATGCGGATGCGCTGAAGAAAGATTTAAAATCGGTTACTTTAAGCAATGGAACTTTAGTAAATACAAATGCAGTATTGTATTTACTAGAAGAATATCCGACGGCTTATGATGTAGACAAGGTTGTGGAGCAGTTGGAAAATGAGAGAAAGTTTTGGGAGAATGCATACAACAGGAATTTGGGAAAAGAGAAAGCAAGAAGTTATGAGCACGCAATCGAGATTGTGGAAGGCGGTGGAGTAGATGGCAATTAAACCGATTTTATTCAATACCGAGATGGTTCGGGCAATTCTGGCCGGAAGAAAGAGTTGTACAAGGCGGATATGCAAAGATGCAAATGAGTATACCGTACCGGATATGGAATTTTACAATGCCGACAAGAGAACTTATGCAGTACATAACTTTGCTGATAAGGAGCAGATGGAACAGTTAAGTACGGCGGAGAGAACCTGTCCTATCTGTACGGGCGATATCCTGTATGTTCGTGAAACATGGAAAGAGGCACCGAAAGGATACTATTACTACGAAGATTGGCAGAAAGATGATATTGCCGATGTTACAAAGTGGAAACCATCCATCCACATGCCGAAAGAAGCCGCACGTATCTGGTTAAAGGTTACGGATGTTAGGGTGGAGCGGTTGCAGGAGATAACCGATGAGCAAGCAAAACGTGAAGGCATACAGTATGATGAATGTCCAACAGGATTTACTTGGAAACAAGAAACAGATATGCATAATTGCTACACAACTCCAATAGGAGCTATGCAAGCATTGTGGAATTCCACCATCAAGAAATCAGACCTTGACCGCTACGGTTGGGATGCATCACCGTGGGTTTGGGTTATCGAATTTGAACGGTGCGAGAAGCCGGAAGGAGTGTGAATGATATGCCGAAAGGAACAGAGGAAACCTGTAGCAGTGAATATATGCCGGATTGGCTAAAGAAATGCTTGACCTGTAAACATGCGTATAAGACCAAAGACAACGATCTTGAGTGGAAATGCCGTTGCAGAAATGGTAAATGTAACTACAAAAAATATAAATAATTGATTAAGTTGAGATACTAGGAGGTGCAAAGATGCCTAAAGCAGTATTGGTAATGGATATGCCGGATACCTGTGAAAATTGCACTTGCAAATATCCCAGTTATAAAGACGATGCTCTTTACGACTGTGCTATTACAGGGAAAACAATTCCGATAAATGGCGGTCACTACGAAGATAGACCAGACTGGTGTCCGCTCCGGGAACTGCCGGAGAAGATACCAGAGTTGAAATCTGGTTATGAAGATCTCAGCACATCAATACGTCGGGTGGGTTGGAATGCCTGCTTAGATGAAATTTTAAAGTAAATTGAAAGGAGTGAGAGGTTTGCTGGCCAGCGTGAAAGAGCTCTTTACTCCGAGAAAAAATGGAATCAGTAAAAGAACGTATGGAGCGAATCGGAGCATACGAAAAGATAGCATCTTTTATGCAGAAAGAGAAGCAGCCATATGAATTTAAAAGAAAATATGCTCAAATACGAGCAGAAGAGTTCGCAAATGAATGTGGCGGAAGATTGCTCAATTACCATGTTTCGGTCGGTGGACTTGACAGTATAGTCTTGTACCTCTTTTTGCATGAGGTATGCGGAATTGACGCACCAGGAGTCAGTGCATCTACACTGGAAGACAAGAGTATTCAGAGAGTGCATAAAGCACTTGGAATCATCAATGTGCCACCACTGAAAAGAGATGATGGTACTTATTGGACAAAAGCAAGAGTTATACAGGAATTTGGGTTTCCGGTCATTTCAAAAGAGGTTGCCGGGAAGATAGAACTTTTGCAAAATCCGAGCGAGAAGAATAAAACTGTCCGTCATGCGATCATAACCGGAGAAACCGGAGAATATGGCGGATGGCAGAAAAACTCCAAAATGCAGTTGAATCAACGATGGTTAAAGCTGTTCGGTGGATATGAGAACGAAAATGAAGGGTGTGATTTCCAGAAGCCAGACTTCCTTGTATCTGCTAAATGCTGCTATTACCTCAAAGAAAAGAACTGTGATAATTGGGGAAAAGAACACAACAGCGTGCCATATCTGGGACTGATGGCATCTGAAGGCGGCAGACGTGCCAAGAGCCTACGGATGAACGGATGTAATTACTTTGGAGCATCCACGATCAGATCAGCACCATTCGCAATCTTTCATAGGCAGGACATTTTAAAGCTTGCACTGGAAATGGATGAGTTGTGGAAAGGAGAACTGAAAGAAAAATATCATGAGAAGCTTTTGAAAGAAGGAAGATTATCTCAAAGTTTTGAAATGCCAGACAGCATTATCCCGGAGATCTACGGAACGATTGAGAAAAAGCCAGATGGGACGCTTTACACAACTAAGGCTCAGCGTACCGGATGCAGTATGTGCGGGTTTGGAATCCACATGGAAAAGAGACCGCATCGGTTTGATCTGTTGCATGAGAGCAACCCAAAAGAGTGGGATTATCTTATGTTCCACATGTGCAGGGATAAAGACGGGAATGATTATGGATGGGCGAAAGTACTTGATTACATTGGAGTTGGATGGGATCCGTCCGCAATCGGTGGTAACTGTAAGGGGCAGATTTCACTTCCATTAGATGAAATGTGACAACAAGAAAAGACACCCGAAGGTGCCTTTAACAGGGGCAGTGGGACTCGAACCCACGACCATGCCTTTATAGGAGGCGCGCTCTATCCACTGAGCTATGCCAAGTAAAAGTATATATTAAAAATATAATTTAGTCAAGAAGAAAGGAGCCGAACCAGCGCGCATAAAGGGTACCAGGTTCCTGTGAAAAAATGAAAAATAGTGAATTAAAAGAATATTTGAATACATTCTCGGATGATGCACCAATAAGTGTTATTTTGGCAAATCCGAGAAAAAGAAAGAGATATGAAATAACGGGAACATTTTGTGTTAAAGATCTTGGACAACCAGTATTCTGTATTGAGGTTGGAAAAGAAGTTGATATGGATGCAGAAGAAATTGCAGCCTGTGAAGAAAGTGAACGCAATGCGGATGATTTGGAAGGTCAGATGGAGATCACAGACTTTCCGGAGGTGCTGCCATGATAAACGGAGAATTGATAGTAGATAACTTTGCCGGTGGGGGCGGCGCTTCCACTGGTATAGAAATGGCAACCGGATACAGTGTTGATATAGCCATCAACCATGATCCAGAAGCTATCAAGATGCACAAGGCGAACCATCCGAATACGAAGCATTACTGTGAAAACGTGTGGGCGGTCGATCCGGTAAAAGCGTGCAACGGGCATCCGGTCGGACTTGCCTGGTTCTCACCGGACTGCAAACATTTTAGCAAAGCAAAGGGTGGCAAGCCAAAAGATAAGAATATCCGTGGTCTTGCGTGGGTAGCCTGCCGATGGGCGGGACTGGTACGACCGAGAGTCATCATGCTGGAGAATGTGGAGGAATTTAAAACTTGGGGACCTCTTGGGCGGCGGCACCATCCGATCAAGAGCAAACAGGGCGAAACATTTCGGAAGTTTGTTCAGCAACTCACAGATTTAGGCTATGAGGTAGAGTTCCGGGAGTTGGTTGCGGCTGATTATGGAGCGCCGACCATGCGCAAACGATTCTTCATGATCGCGCGGTGTGATGGTAAGCCGATAGTCTGGCCAGAGCCGACACACGCACCGGCAGACAGTGACGAGGTCAAGGCTGGGCTGCTGAAACCGTATGTGGGAGCATACACGCAGCTTGACTTTTCTCTTCCATGTCCGTCCATTTTTGATACGTCCGAGGAAATCAAAGAGAAATACGGGATCCGGGCAGTACGTCCGCTGGCACCGAAGACGATGGAGAGAATAGCACGAGGACTGAAAAAGTTTGTGCTGGACAACCCGGAACCGTTTATTGTTCCTATTGGGTACGGGGAGAGGAAAGGACAGGCGCCTAGAGTTCACGACATCGAAAAGCCATTGCCGACTATTGTGGGGAGCGGAAAGCATTATCTGTGTGAGCCTAAATTGGCACCATACCTATCAGTAAACAGAGAAAACCATTTTGGAAGTGATATGCGCGAGCCGGTACACACCATAACGGCAAATAATCAGCATATGCTTATGACACCGACACTTATCCAGTACCATTCTGAAACGGCGCAGGGAGAAGTTCGGGGGCAGACGATTGAAGACCCTATAATGACGGTGGACGGATCGAACAGATATGGACTGGTCACGTCATTCATCCAAAAGTATTATGGCGGAAATTATCAGGGAAACGGCTCTGACATTAAAGAGCCATTGCACACCATTACGACACTTGAAAGAAACGCTATGTGTGCAGTAAACCTTATTCAGATGAATAATCATTGTGATGGAAGGGATGTAAAAGAGCCAATTCCGACAATCACAGCAGGAGACGGTCATTTCGGAGAGGTGAGAGCTTTTTTAATCAAATATTATGGACAGGGAACTGGACAGGATATAAAGGCACCGTTGGACACCGTGACGGCGCAGGACAGATTCGGACTGGTAACCATCAATGGCGTAGATTATCAGATAGCGGACATCGGACTGCGGATGTTGGAGCCACGGGAGTTGTATGGATGCCAGGGTTTTCCAGAGGATTACATAATCGACCATGATTATACCGGCAAGACGTATCCGCGGAGCGAACAGGTGCGCCGCTGCGGCAATGCAGTGTGTCCGCCGATACCGGCAGCGCTGGTCAGAGCAAATCTTTCGGAACTGTGCGTAGCGGAACGTATGCCAAACATGCAGATAGAAGCAGAGCAGACCGGACAGCTCCGGTTCGCATGAGATCAAACAGCTATAGTCCCCGCCAGCAGTAATGCGGCGGGGCGGAAAGAGAGGATACAAAATATGAATGGCGTAATAAAAGATACCATTGTGGTAGTTAAAATAGGACAGCCTGTAACTGCAAATGAGCGCGCAGAGGAGTTTAACCTTACTGAGGGACGGCAATATACAGTGCTCGGCTATGATGGGGATATTCTTGTAAAAAATGACTTGGGAAATAAGGAATTTTATAGCAAAGATTATTTTTATGAGTACCAGGGATTATATAGTATTTAAACTCAAGAAAGAGAGGGAGGACAATGAGAATGATAGGATTTTCAACAATGGCATATGAAGCACTTAAGGAGGAGCCAAGCGGCAGAATACCGGCAAATCCGAAAATTATGTGGAAGAAGAGTAAGCCAGCAACAATGTGGCTGTTCTTATGTTTAACTGTAGAAGTTCCACTGACGTTACTGAAATACATTGTCATGGGAATATGCTTTATTCCTCATGCAATATACGAAGCATTGGACTGAATTTGATGGAGGTAACTTATGGGAAAAATTAAATATGAAACCGACTGTAAATATCCATTTTTTATTAGCTGTAAAGCAAAAATTATGGGGTTTAAGTCATGCGAAATCAGACTTGAAAACGGCAGGATTTTGACATATATGCCGGTCCCGAGCGAAGTTAGGTTCACTTTCCCGTCTATCACAAGATTTTATAAAACAGAAGAGGGACAGCGGATTATTAAGAATGAAATGGAGAAAGGAGAAAAATGTAAGTGAAAAAGAAAATTTTAGCAGCAATCTTAGTAACAACACTTACGATTGCCGGATGTAGTGACACAGCAAATGTCAGCGCGAGACAGGATAATACGATGGTCTTGGTAGAAAGTGAGCTGAATTACAGTATCTACGCGGACAAGGACACAGGTGTCATGTATCTGTATATTGGGAGTGGGAGTGGTGGCGGTCTTACAGTCATGCTTAATGCAGACGGTACACCGAATATTTGGCAGAAAGAAAAATAAAATATTGGAGGATATTGGCTTATGAAGTTTTCAAAACTGACTAAGCCAGAGCTTGAAGTAATTATTGAAAACGCCAATTTTACGGAGCAGGAAGAGGAAATATTTTCTCTTCTTGCCCGTGGATTTATACCAAAAGAAATATCAATGAAAATTTGTATTCCGCTAAGAACAGTAGAAAGGCGTATCTTTGATATAAAGCAAAAAGTCAAGAGATTGGAAGGTGATTTAAACGGAAAATCTTTCTAAAAGTGAATTGTTGAATTTTGCCATTGAAAATGGTATTATCGACATAGACACCATTCAGAAAAAAATTGAGATGAACGAAAGGAAGAAATTTATTGAAAAACACAATTATAGCATTTGGGAAGGAAAAGACGGTAAGTTTTACACATATTTGCCCGATGAAGAAAGCCAGAGAGGGAAAAAACTTGTAAAAAGAACATCTGAAAAGGCGATAGAAAACGAGATAGTGAAGTTTTATAAAGCCATGGAAGATGAACCGACAGTCAGCCAAGTATATTCTAGCTGGATTTCTGAAAAATTGGAATATGGTGAAATAACAAGGCAGACAAAGGACAAGTACGAAACGAATTTTAAAAGATTTTTTGAAAATGAGTATTTGCCGATTGCAAATAGAAAAATCCGGTATATTGACGAAGAAATATTGGAATCATTCATAAAAACAGCTATTTCAAAGCTGGAACTTACGCAGAAAGCGTACTCCGATATGCGGATATTGATTAACGGAATTTTCAAATATGCAAAGAAAAAACATTATACTAGCTTGAGCATAACCAATTTCATGGGTGATTTAGAAATTTCGGAGAAGTCATTTAAAAGGAATCATAAGTCTGACAACGAATTAGTTTTTTCTAAGGATGAAGAGCTTTTGATTGAACAATTCATAATGGAAGACCAGCCTACATTGATTGAACTTGGAATTATTTTGGCATTTAAAACCGGACTAAGGGTTGGAGAAATATCCACGCTTTCATGGTCAGATATTGCAGAAAATAAGATACATATATCAAAGACAGAAATACGATACCGAGATGATAGTGGCAAATATGTGTTTGATGTTCAGAATTTTCCAAAGAGCGATGCCGGATTTAGAGATGTTATAATTACCGAAGATACCAATGAACTTATGAGAAAAATAAAAATGCTTAACCCTTTTGGAGAATATATTTTTATGAAAAACGGTAAAAGGATAAAAGGACAAGCATTTACAAGACGTTTATATGTGATCTGCGATAAAGTTAAAATTGGTGAGCGATCAATTCATAAGGCGAGAAAGACATATGCTACAAAGCTTATAGATGGAAATGTTCCAGAATCTGTAATAAAAACACAAATGGGTCATACTGATATTAGAACAACGCTTGACCATTATTATTTTAATAATAAAACAGAGAGTGAGATGCAAGAATACATTGCGAAAGCACTATCGATGTAAAAGGTAACACGAGGTAACACCTTTAGGTATAAAGAAACCTAGTATTTATGCGGGTTTGCGGGGCTTGATACCGAGTTCAAATCTCCCTTCCGCTACTATTTTTTTAAAATTGAAAACCTTGTGAAGC
>OGHJ01000504.1_pt1 | contig 58566 bp, 53 predicted proteins | sample 1571351 | NCBI WGS metagenome assembly OGHJ01 (sample SAMEA2582037, study PRJEB24529) | metagenome | biome: Human gut stool | place: China | collected 2011 | reverse complement strand
ATCGTTGCGAGCGCAGGCGTTGTTATCTTCCGCAAGAAGGAAGAAGACTGAGCCTGAATCCTGCTCGGTACACGGCGGAAGTCAACGCTGCGAGTGATGAAAATCAGCGTAACGAGTGACTGAAACCGATACTGTGCATGAACAAAAGCATAATCCCGACCGAATCGGATTTCCGATTCGGTCGGGGCTGCAAGCCCCGCAGGATGCAAATCCCTGCGGGGCTTGTGTCGTATGAAAATGCGAACGCAAAAGAATCAGAGACCATATCCTATATGAAAAAATATCAAGAAAGTGCATTTTCTATAAGATTGGGGTTGAAATTTTCGTCTCAATAAGTTAAAATAGGATATAGATTTATGCAAAAGTCATTCATGAGGTGAAATGAAGGATATGTACGGCATTCGGGCGGATGAATTGGATATGCATTCGATCATTGCCGAAAGCATAATCGGCTTTTTGCTTCAGCATACCGGAATAATGATTCAAAGACAGGATATTTCAATGAATTCATCCGTGTGTGCTGCTGCCGTCCCGCTGCTGCCGCGATTCGGAATTTCGCCGGAAAGCCTGCTGAATGAATGCGAAAAAACAGAATGCGGCTTGCCGTATTCGAATATGCGGAAATATCGAGGCATAAATATTTTTGAACAAGTTTCCGCAAAAAACGGATATCTGTGCTTTAACCCGACGATTGAGTTCCTAAACAGCTTTTGCGTTCGATGCACGGAGCTGCTTCCAATGCCGGAAATGCCGCAAAAAATTGTTTTTCCGTGCAGCACGGAATATGCCTGCGCACGGCTTTTGACTTATTATTGCTCCGGCTGCCGCTGCATCATGACGGACAGCGTCAGAACAGCATTGTTTCGCTCCTTTGCACTTGCGGGCGGGTTTGAAACAAAAAGGCTTTATGAACGCGCTGTTCGTTCGGCGGAACGTGCCGTGCTTGCTGCTTTCGGAAATTCGGATGGGGGAAAATTCGGCGGAGTGCAGGCTTCTGCTGCGGCGATACTGCTGAGCAGTGCAAAAATGACTTTAGTGCAATAGTTTGAAGGAGAATTGACTGACTTATGAAAATTAAATGGTATGGACATTCCTGCTTTCTTTTGACGGACAGCAACGGCAGCACCGTTCTGACCGATCCGTGCGATCCGTCCTACGGTTATGAAATACCGCCCATGCATGCAGATATCGTGACAATAAGCCACGAGCACAACGATCACAACAACATCAGCATTTTGCGCGGCAACACCGAAATTATCCGCAGCCCGGGCGAATACAATGTCAAGGGCATTCATATCACGGGTGTTGAAACTTTACATGATCGCAGCGGCGGTGCGCTTCGCGGCAAAAACACCATGTTTATTTACGACATTGATGATATGCGCATACTTCATTGCGGCGATCTCGGCATGCTTCCCGACGAAGAAACAATTGCAAAAGTCGGCCATATTGACATCATGCTGGTTCCGATCGGTGCGATTTACACAATAGATGACCTTGAGGCGCGTGAACTTGCAAATATTCTGAAGCCCAAAGTCGTTATACCCATGCACTATAAAACCCCGAAGCTTAAACTTGAGCTTTGCCCGCTGGCACCCTTCATTGATGCGGCAAAGGACTGCCGCATTCACAACCTTAACGATTGTGAAGCAACAATTACAAAGATGAGCCTCGGTGAGGACAGGGTGCTGATTCTGCGCCCGTATGACGCCGAAAGAGACGAATGACATTTGAAACGAACGTGACGGAACCGAATCTGCCGTAAATGCTTCCGAAACAAATAACCGCCGCAGGAATTTTGCCTGCGGCGGTTTTCTTTGCTCAAAGAAAGCTCAGAATTCCGAAGAATGCTTAAGCATTCTTTAATAATCATCCGATAAAGAATTAAAGATCATAATACCTTTCAAATTCGGCGGGATGCGGAATCTGATTGATGCGTGCAGCCTCTTTGCGCTTGCGATCGATCCAGATATTGAGGAGCCGCTCGGGGAATACGCCGCCGCGGGTCAGATAGTCATGGTCTGCTTCAAGGGCATCAAGTGCCTCGTCAAGGCTCTTGGGAAGGCTGTCGATCTTTGCTTTTTCCTCTTCGGGAAGGTCAAACAGGTTGAAATCATAGGGACCCCAGCCGCAGACGGAAGGATCGATTTCGTTGATAATGCCGTCGAGACCTGCCATAAGGATTGCCGCATAAGCATAGTAGGGGTTGCAGGTTCCGTCGGGGTTGCGCAGCTCGAAACGCTTAGCCATGGGCGATTTTGCGTAAGCGGGGATGCGAATTACCGCAGAGCGGTTCGCTGTTGCATAGCCGATGGTAACGGGAGCTTCAAAGCCGGGAACAAGGCGTTTGAAACTGTTGGTGGACGGGTTTGTGATTGCGCAAAGACTCTTTGCATGTTTAAGCAGACCGCCCATGAAGTTGTGTGCAAGCTTGGAGAGCTGAGCATAGCCGTTTTCATCATAGAAAAGGGGCTTGCCGTCCTTGGTGAGCAGCATGTGAACGTGCATACCGTTGCCGGCTTCCGCATAGATGGGCTTGGGCATGAAGGTTGCGGTGCAGCCTTCTCCAACGGCAGCGTTGCGGATGATGTATTTTGTTACCATGGTGTTGTCTGCCATTTTGACAACATCATCAAGCTCAACCTCGATTTCAAGCTGGCCGGGGCCGCCGACTTCGTGGTGATGATACTTGACTTTAACGCCCCAATCTTCCATAAGCATGCACATTTCGCTGCGGAGATTGTAATACCTGTCCTGCGGAGCACCGATGTGATAGCCGCCCTTGTGCGGAATCTGGAAACCGTCTTCACTGCTGCCGGTGTTCCAATCGGCTTCTTCGGTGTCAATTTCACAGCGAACGCATTCGGGACGAGTCTCGAACTGAACATTGTCAAACACATGGAATTCGAATTCCGGTCCGATGATCATTTCGTCGGCAATGCCGGATTCACGCATGTATTCAACAGCGCGCTTGATAACGTTGCGGGGATACTGATCGAACGGGCGGTTCTCGGGACGGTCGATAATCATTGCATCGCCGCTCATGGTGAGGGTCGGAACCTCCGCAAAGGGATCGACAGCAGCGGTGGAAAGGTCGGGAATGAAGACCATATCGCTGTTTTCAACGGGTGCGTAGCCGTAGTTGGAACCATCAAAGCCGATGCCGTATTTCATCGTGTTTTCATTAAAACGGGCGGCTGGGATGGTGATATGACGCCAACGACCGTCGATATCGGTCATTTTGAAATCGACCATTTCAATTTCATTGTCAAGGATGAATTCCTTTGCCTGCTCAATTGTTTTAAACAGCACGGGTGAAACCTCCTGAATAGGTAAAATTTTTTTGAACGAAACAAAACCCATTGCTTCCGTTCATGCTTATTGTGACAGATTTTTGCTGATATGTCAAGGAAAACACGATATATATTTACCTGTATACGAAAAGCAAACGGCAATGCGGCAATTTCTTAGCCGTATCTTATCCGTGTACATGATAAAATTAAAATCACAGCAACCGATAGGCTTTGCTGCGCCGTCAAATCGACAGGCACAGAATAAAAACATACGAAATCAATGCGTATGCGGCCGAAACGGTGCATCGGAAAAATCGGGAGGAAAGTTAATGGATATTTTTGATATTTTAACGCTTATCGGCGGTCTGTGCCTGTTTTTGTTCGGCATGAACGTAATGGGTGACGGACTGGAGCGCAGAGCGGGCGGAGGGCTGAAGCTTTTGCTCGGCAAGCTGACAAACAACCGCATGAAGGGCTTCCTGACGGGTCTCGGAGTGACGGCGGTGATTCAAAGCTCATCAGCAACAACGGTTATGGTCGTTGGGTTTGTTAACTCGGGACTCATGACGCTTAAACAGTCCATCGGTGTTATCATGGGGGCGAACATCGGCACAACGGTAACGGCGTGGATTCTGAGCCTCGGCGGAATTTCAAGCAGCAATGTCTTCGTTCAGCTTTTGAAACCCACATCGTTCACACCCGTGCTTGCATTGATCGGAATGATTCTTTTGATGACGGGAAAAACGGACAAAAAGAAGGACACCGGCACAATTCTGCTCGGTTTTGCAACGCTGATGTTCGGAATGGACACAATGTCCGGTGCTGTTGCCGGGCTTGCGGATGTTCCCGCCTTCCGCAACATGTTCATAATGTTCAAAAATCCGCTTTTCGGAATGCTTGCGGGTGCGGTGCTGACGGCGATAATCCAAAGCTCATCGGCCTCCGTCGGCATTTTGCAGGCGTTGACCGTCACGGGACAGGTATCTTACGGTGCGGCGATTCCGATCATCATGGGACAAAACATCGGAACCTGCATAACGGCGATCATATCCTCTTTCGGAGCCAACAAGAACGCAAAGCGCGCCGCAATCGTGCATCTTTCGTTCAACGTTATCGGCACGGTGGTTTGGCTGACGGTGTTCACGATCGTTTCCTATGTTTTCAAACCACTGTTGTTTGATACGGCGGCAAGTTATCTCGGCATTGCTGTCGCGCATTCGCTTTTCAATATCCTTTGCACCGCGCTGCTGTTTCCGGCTGCGCCCCTGCTTGAAAAAATTGCGGTTCGGCTTGTTCCGGACGGAAACAAGAAGGACACGATCTCCGAACTGGACGACCGCCTGCTTGCAACACCCGCAATCGCGCTGGAACAATGCGAGCGCATGGTTGAAATCATGGCGGAGGAAACGTCGGAGGCTTTCAAACTGAGCATGGATATGCTCACGAATTATGATGCGGATTCGGCTGGAAAAATACGTAAAGCCGAGGATAACAGCGATCATCTGGAGGACATCATCGGGACGTATCTCACCAAACTCAGCAGGAATCAGTTGACGGAGGACGACAGTGCGGAGGTTTCCAAGCTGCTCAAAGCGATAGGCGATTTTGAACGAATTTCGGATCACAGCGTCAATATTCTTGAATCGGCGGAGGAACTCCGCAGCAAAAAAATCGAGTTTACCGGGCGGGCAAAGGCGGAACTCGGCGTGCTTTGCAGTGCCGTTTCCGAAATTTTGACGGCTGCATGTGCCGCATTTAGGGACAGTGATCCCGAAAAAGCGATGAAAATCGAACCTTTGGAGCAGGTTATTGATGATTTGAAGGTTCAGCTGCGCGACAGGCATATTGCACGGCTCAAGAACGGCGAATGCACGGTTGAAGCGGGATTCATTTGGTCTGACATACTGACGAATCTTGAGCGTGCATCGGATCACTGTTCCAACATTGCTCTCTGCGTTATTGATGCGGGCAAACACAATATGAACATGCATGAATCTCTGTCCGAAATGAAGAAGGATAATCCCGCATTCGAGGACGAGTTTGACATGTACACCCGCAAGTATCGCATAACAGGCTGATAACGGAGCGACAGCATTGCCGCATTGCGGCAAAACCATATTCAATCGTTAATTTCTTCATGCATACAAAAAGCGGACGGAGGCGGAACCGTCCGCCTTTTTGTTGTGCCGCACTCCTTTTCGAAACAGCCGGAGACCGTTTGAATTTCGGTATAAAGCGGCAGTACTTAAACGAAATTATATCAATGTCCGAATTCAATCGAAAAAGCGGGTTTTGCGGATAAATTCGCACTTCGGACAAACGGCGGGTTTTATGCATTGTACGGAAGGGGAACGAGGGATATAATCAATCATGCGGTGCGGCGGAAGCGTGTCTGCCCGCAAAAACATCGCATCCGCAAAACGGGTAAACGGATATAAACGAAAAGGAAGGAAGCTTTCGCTGCGGCGGGAGCAGCGGTCATAAAAACGGTTATGAAGATTAAGGCGGCTCGGAATTCGATCGAAACCGATTCATCCGGCAAAGAAAACACGGCAGTCAATGCGAACACGGCGGCGGGGGAGGAAAAGAGTTTTCTCGGCACGGAACCTATCGGCAGGCTGCTGTTTAAGCTGGCTGTGCCGACGGTCATTGCGCAGCTTGTGAACATGCTTTACAACATTGTTGACAGAATCTATATCGGTCATATGCCGGGTGACGGCAGTGCCGCGCTGACGGGCGTGGGCGTGTGTATGCCGCTCATACTTATCGTTTCCGCGTTTGCCGCATTTGTGGCCTCCGGCGGTGCGCCGCGCGCTTCAATAAGCATGGGCAAGGGTGATTATGACTCCGCCGAAAAAATTCTCGGCGGCTGTGTTTTGATGCAGGTTGTGATTTCCGCCGTGCTGACGGTGGTTCTGCTTGTGTTCGGCAGGGATCTGCTGCTTGCATTCGGAGCAAGCGAAAACACGATTGATTATGCGGCGGATTATATGAGCATATATGCGATAGGAACGCTCTTTGTGCAGCTGACGCTCGGCCTGAATGCTTTTATCACGGCGCAAGGCTTTGCAAAATACGGGATGCTGACGGTGCTTATCGGCGCCGCTGCAAATATCGTGCTCGATCCGATTTTTATTTTCGGTTTCAAAATGGGCGTTCGCGGTGCGGCGCTTGCAACAGTCATTTCGCAGGGGATATCCTGCATATGGGTCATTTTGTTCCTGCGCGGGGGAAAAACGGTTTTGAAGCTGAAGCGTGAAAACATACGCTTTGCTCCGCGCATTATACTTCCGTGCATCGCACTCGGGCTTGCAACGTTCATCATGCAGGCAAGTGAAAGCGTGATTTCGGTATGCTTCAATTCATCACTGCTGAAATACGGCGGGGACATTGCCGTGGGCGCAATGACGATCCTCACAAGCGTGATGCAGTTTGCAATGCTGCCGCTGCAGGGCGTTGCGCAGGGCGCACAGCCGATTTTGAGTTATAATTTCGGGGCAAAAAATGCCGACCGTGTTAAAAAGACTTTTTTCCGTCTGCTCACCGTAAGCCTCTGCTATTCCGTCGCGCTTTGGGCTTTCGTGATGCTGGTTCCGAAAACCTTTGCCGGAATATTCAGCCCGAATCCGGAGCTTGTAAATTTCACCGGTGATGCTTTGCGAATATATTGCGGTGCGCTCTTCCTTTTCGGAATTCAAATCGCCTGCCAGATGACTTTTGTTTCCATCGGCAACGCGGGCTGCTCAATAATCGTTGCGGTTCTCAGAAAATTTGTGCTGCTCATACCGCTGATTTATATCATGCCGCAGCTGCTTGCGGATAAAACAAATGCGGTTTACACTGCCGAACCGGCTGCCGATGCAATTGCGGTAACATGCACGGCGATACTGTTTTCAATCGAATTCCGAAAAGCCCTGAAAAAACTGAATTCGGATTCCGCAGGCGGAACACAAACCGCAAAAACGGACTTGAGGGTTTAGCCCTCCGAAACAATGCTCCGCAGTGCCCGATACTTTATGATAATGTGCTGACGGAATAATGTATCGATAACAAAAAGCCGCCTTCCGAAACTGTCGGTCGGCGGCTTTTGCGAGCCAGATATTCTAAATAAGCTTGTTATCCAAAATTTTTGTTAACTCTGATTTAGTTATGATTCAGTCAATGTTCATAGGGAGCATGAAACGAGCGACTCTTTGAGCGTTGAAAAAATGACAATCAAACTTAATATCCTCTTCATACGTAAATCCCTCAAAGTTTTTACTCAAACCTGATATTTTCCGCAATATAAGCGGCAAGCCCTGCGGCGTTGTCAACGCTGTTGGAAAGCTCAATGATAACGAACACGGGGTTGTCCTTCGTGAATGCGGCTGCGGCGGGGTTTTCGAACGCATGGAAGCCCTTTCCGACCGTCCAGTCGTTGGGAGTGCATTCATGATAGGCGGAGGTCCAGCCGCTTTCGAAATCAGCGGAAGCTTCGCTGATGGCGTGATAATTGGATTCGGTGAAAAGGCGAACATGGTTCATGAGCGTGGCTGCGGCATAGACGCCTGCAACGCCGTCGGTCTCATAGGCCTGCTTGTCATATTCGGCGGCACATACGGCGCCGACACAATTGCCGTTTTCGTCAAGAATAAGCTTGCGCATATCCATTCCGGCGCAAAAGTCCGAAAGGGAAGCGGAAGCGCCGTCGGTTTCGGCTTTGACCGTCCAGCCCTCGGGCAGCACAAAGTTGACAGAGAAAGCGGAGGCGGAGCCTGCGGAGGGGAAAGTGACTTTCACAGGCTGACAGGCATTTGTGTACCCGCTGAAAACGGGAACTGCCGTTGCGGGCGGAGCTGTCGGGACGGCGGCGGGGGAAGCTTCTGCGGCGGGGGACTGCGGTGCGGGTGTTCCGTCAGCCGATGAGGGCTGCTTTTGGCACGCTGCAAAGGAAAAAACGGTCACGATTGCAATTGAAAATGCAGCAATTGCTGCAAGCACTTTCGCCGAGCGGCGAACGATTGAGTGGTTGTGTTGCGTCATTGTTGTTCATCCTTTCTGAATTTCGGTCAATGGAGAAATATTCGGTTCGAACTCTCGATCCAAGTGAATTATACATCAAATCAAAAAAAAAAAACGGTTTTTGCACCTTTAGAACCGAAATAACAAACTATATTTTATTAAGGCAAAACTGTTAACGGCAAATGAACCGGCATTGCCCGCGTTGTCTTTGACAGATGCGATATTTTGCGGTATAATAACGTGAATTCATGTGCCTCGCGCGGCGGAACAAGGGGAATGAACGTTCGTCCGTCGGCGCGGGGATGGAAAGGAACAAAATGATGACACAAAAAAGGTTCAATGCGCTGCTTTCAATGCTGCTTTGTGCGGCGATGCTGCTGAGCATGGTCGCTATGCTTTCGGGCTGCACTCGTTCGGGAAAAAATGATTCCCCTGCTTTGCAGCACAAAATCCTGCATTATTACAGCGAGAAAGACAGCACTTCATACTTCTTTGTTGACGGCAAAAAACTTGAAGATCGCATCGGAAGCGGCATCAGCACCTTCCTTTCGGTTGACGGCACATCCGCAGCCGTGATCGCTGCAACGGCTCTGTATCGCGTTGATGCAAACGGAATTATTCTCGTTTACCCTGCCGCCGTAACGCGTGCGGTGCTTTCCATGGACGGGAAAAGCATCCTTTTCGCAACGGCAACGAAGGCATTTTTGTACAGCAGCGACACGGGCGAAACGACCGAGTTCGAAGGCATTGAAGCTGAAACCGTGCTGAGCCTTGCGCTTTCCGAGGATGCAAAAACAGCCGCCGTGACCGTCGGTCAAAAGGGCGGAAGGACGGCGACCTATATCTGTTCCGAAGGAAAGGCCGAAAAGAACAGCGAGGATACATATGCGGTTGCGATTTCAAACGGAGCGGAGCGCATGTATTGCCTTGAATATGTTGACGGCGAGCTGACCGGGAGACTGCATTTTGTTCAGAACGGCAAGGATTCCGTTATCAGCACCAATGCGTCGCATTATTTTGAAGTAAATCGGGATGCAACCGAAATAACTTTTGACGTTAAATCCAAAACGCATTACAGCGCAAAGGGCAGCGAGGCAAAGCAGCTTGTTGATGCTTCCGCGCTTTCGCTTGCGGGTGCGCAGTATTCAACGATGGGCGGCAGCGAATGCACCGTTCTGCTCAAAAATGCCGGCAGCCTGTTCAACAGCATGTTCTACACCGAATACAATGCCAAGGATTCGGACGGCAACCAGTTCGTTGAATACGATTTGTATTTTATAAATTCCTCCAAAAAGGCTGTGAAGCTTGTCGGCGGTGCAACCCAATTTACCGTTCAGCCGGACGGAACAAGCGTTTACTGCGTTGTTGACAGCAGCCTTTACACCGTTTCCGCATTCAACCCCAAAAAACCGGAGCTTGTTGAAAGCAATGTTTATGCTTTCGGTGCGGATGAAGGCTTTAAAAACGTTTATCTGACCGATATTTACGGCAATGTTCGCCTCAAAAAGGACGGCGCGGCGAAGCTTTCGGACATCATTCTGATGAACATTTCTCATTCCGCAATGATGAACAACGGCACTCTGCTTTGCATCGGGCTTTATGACGACGGAGGAACTCTTTGCAGCATTAAGGGCACCGAGAGCAAGATTCTTGACGAAAACGTTTATTATTTTGAAGTTTACGGCGATGTTGCCGCTTATTACAAAAAAGCCGGCAGCAAGGACGGGCTTTATGATGTCTATATGTCCGAAGACGGCGAGAATTTCACCCTCTGCGTTGAGCAGGCGGCGATCGGCGGCAAGGCTTCCTGACGGCTCGGCAGCGGTTTTTGAATAAAATCCGCAAAAGGGATCGGAACAGCCTGTAAAGTTTCATACAGAGAATCTGCAATCCCTTTTGCATGGCGGCAGTGTCGTGCAAAGGGGGTTTTTAAAGAAAAAGATTCCGCTTTTGAAATTTATTTATGTAATCAGAAACAGTTTTTTAAAATATATTGAATTTGGGTGCAATATTTTGCGGTCGCCGTGCATTAACATGGCGAAAGGAAGGAAAGGAGAAACAAAATGCTGATATTAAGTGCAATTAATCCGGAACAGGCACTTTCCGACGATGAAGCGGAGCTTATGGAACTTGACCTTGCCGCTGTTGCAGCAGGCAGCACGGAAGCGTTGGAACGACTCTATAACACGGCTAAAGCGGCGGTATACAGCTATTCTCTTTCCGTTTTGAGGAACGTTCAGGATGCGGAGGATGTTCTGCATGACTGCTTTGTGAACATCTTCACCGCTGCGGCAGGTTACAGGCCGCACGGCAAACCCATGGCATGGATAATCACCATTGCTAAGAACCTCTGCTTTGCAAGGCTGCGGCAGCACAATCGACAGGAACAGCTTCCCGATGAGGACTGGAGCGAGATGCTGGCGGACAATGCCGGGCTTTCAAATGAGGACAGGCTCGTTTTGCGGGAATGCCTCGGCAGGCTTTCCGAAGAGGAGAACAGGATCGTTGTTCTTCACGCCGTGGCAGGGTTCAAGCACAGGGAGATTGCTTCCGTTACGGGAATGCCGCTTGCAACCGTTCTTTCAAAATATCGCAGGGCAATCGCGAAGCTCCGCGAAAACCTTCAATAACAAAGGAGAGAAACAACCATGAAACACAACGAACAGGAAATCAAGGCGATGGTCAAAAAGGCATATTCGGCGGCAACCCCCGATGTGCTTGAGTCCGTACTCTCCGACTGCAAAAAACTGAAAGGAAGAGTCACACCCATGAAAAAGAAAAACTATCTCAAAAGCATCATTGCGGCGGCGGCCGCGGTAGTGTTCGTGCTTGCAGGCGTTATCGGCTTCGGCACATATCAAAAGGCAAACAAAGTCGTTTCAACCGTTGCACTGGACGTGAACCCCGGCATTGAGATCACAGTCAATGCAAAAGAAAAGGTGCTTGACGTTAAAGCGATGAACGATGACGCAAAAAAAGTTATCGGCGACATGAACTTTAAAGGCAGCGATCTGGATGTTGCCGTGAACGCGCTTATCGGCTCGATGCTGCGCTGCGGCTATCTGAGCGAAATCACAAACTCCATCCTTGTCAGCGTTGACAGCAGCGATGCGGCACAGGGCGAAGCCCTTCAAAAGCGAATTGCGGCTGAAATCGAGGCGATTTTGAATCAGAACGGCGGCGGTTCGGTTCTGAGCCAGACCGTGAGCCACGATGCAGAGCTTGAGAAGCTTGCGGCGGAATACGGAATCACCCTCGGCAAAGCGAAACTGATTCAGCAGATCACGAGCGCAAGCCCGCTGTATACCTTTGAATCCCTTGTTTCCCTTTCCATCAACGACCTGAACCTGCTCATGAACTCCGGCAAACTTAACCTTGGCGGAATTGACCGCAGCGGCACTCCCGCAAGCGGCGCATATATCGGCGAAGAAGCGGCAAAGCGCATTGCATTCGAACATGCGGGCGTTGCCGAAAGCGAAATCACCGAATATGAGTGCGAAATGGACTATGAGCACGGCAGAATGGTTTACGATATTGAGTTCAGCGGCAGCGACAGCACGAACGGCGGTTATATCGAATATGACTACCATATCGATGCTGAAAACGGTGAGATTCTGAAGTATGACTTTGAACACGATGATGACCATCATGCAACCCCCGCGCCCGGCAGCGAATACATCACAAGTGAAGAGGCGATCGCATTCGCTCTTGAGCGTGCAGGTCTTGCACGCAATCAGGTAACGAACCTGAAAGCTGAATTTGAAACCGAACACGGCATTGCGTTGTACGAAGTTGAATTCGATGCAAACGGCTATGAATACGAAATCAAAGTTAATGCAGCGGACGGCAGCATACTGAAGTTTGACAGGGATTATGACGATGACCACAACCACGGCGGTCATCACGATGACCACAACCACGGCGGTCATCACGAAAACCCCACGGCAGCACCCACGGCAGCACCCACTCAGGCTCCCTCCGAAAGCTATATCGGCACGGAGCGCGCAAAGCAGATCGCTTTCAACCGTGCAGGCGTTTCCGCAAGCCAGGTAAAGAACCTCAAGGTTAAGCTCGATACGGACGACGGCAGGGCGATTTACGAAATTGAGTTCGATGCGAACGGCTATGAATACGATGTTGATGTTGACGCAGTGAACGGCAATGTTGTTGACTTTGACAAGGATGCGATTGATGACGATGACGACGAACCCAAGCCCACTTCCGCACCCGCAGGCGATTATATCGGCGCGGAGCGTGCAAAGAAGATCGCTTTCAACCGTGCAGGCATTTCCGCAAGCCAAGCCGAAGAGCTTGAAGTTGAGCTTGAGCGAGAGGACGGCAGGATGGTTTATACCGTTGAGTTCAAGGCCGGCGGTTATGAGTATGAAGTTGAAATCGATGCGCTGACCGGTGAAATTCTTGACTATGACGTTGAAAGGGACTGATGCGGCAGGTTTTCGGATTAACGGAGCGGGAAGAATAACCCGAGCCGAAGCAACAAAACAATAAGGATGCGTCAGTATGGAACGGCAAAGGCTGCCAAAGCGGCCGATGCCGTTCCGTTTTTTTGCTGCAAATGCTCCGATGTGAATGCTCCGAATGATTATATGCGGTCAAATGCGGGGCACAATCACTTGAAAATAAACAAAGGCGGCGGAACGCTGTATAAAGAGAACGTTCCGCCGCCGGACAGTATTCAATTTTGTCAAGTCAGAAACCGAACCCTCGCTGCGCGGCAGGTGTTCAGCCGGCGTAAAGCTTATCTGTCGGGTTCAATAAGGCCGAAGTTGCCGTCTTTTCTTGCATAAATGACGTTGATGCGATCGGTTTCGGCGTTGGTGAAAACGAAGAAGCTGTGTCCGAGAAGTTCAAGCTGAAGCATGGCTTCTTCAACACTCATGGGTTTCATGCTGAACCTTTTCACGCGGACAATATGCGGACCCTCGTCCTCATCGTCGTAATCATCGTATTCGGGGGAAGCGTCGTCATAGCGGAGAGATTTCTCAAGCCGCGTTTTGTGGCGGTGAATCTGCTTTTCAAGCTTTGCAATAACGTTGTCGATAGATGCATACATATCGCCGGTGGATTCTTCGCCGCGAATGATGCCGCCCTGATAGGGAATGGTAACCTCAACAATGTGACGGTTTTTTTCGACGGCCATGGTGATAAGAACCTCGGTATCCTCGGGAAAATAACGTTCGAGCTTTGCGATTTTTTTAAGAGCCAAATCACGCAGATATTCGGAAACCTCAATGTTTTTGCCTGTAATCGTGACCTTCATGGTAATGTACCTTCCTTTCAACGGATGCTGCCGCATACGCTGCAAAATGCTGCAATGTTTCTGCGGCTGCACACTCTTTTCTTGGGAATGCGTCGAACGAGTTGATTTTCGGGAAAAGAATTCGGGTTCGGGTTTGTTCGTGCCGTTTCCCTCGTTGACCTTCTCCTGAAAAGCAACCCTTACTCGGCATTTCCTTAGGTGCAGATATATTATACAGGAAGAATGCGAATTTGTACAGTACTTTTTTTGTATCTTTTGGCAAAAAAATGTGAATTATTCGGCTCATTCTCCGCAAAGCCGCAAAAATGGGAAAAAAAACGCCTGCCGGACTGCAAAAATCTTAATACGGACATTTTTTTGAAATTGCCCATATACGCTGCTGCGGCACAATGCGATTGCTGTATATGAAACCTGCGGATAAGGACCGGTCACGGAAGCAGGCAAACCGAACATAATATATCAAATTAAATAAATTTTTTACGTCCGTCCTGTGTTGACTTTGATGTCTTGTGCAGTTATAATAAGATTAGTATGGGTCTTGCCGAAAAAGAAAACAAAGGTCTGTTAATTTAATGAAATTTCGCGTTAAAAGCACATTGAAATACTCCGTACAGAGAATGACTCCGACTAAGGCTGTTCGAATTGCGCTGCTTGTGATAAGCGATGCGCTGATACTTAATATTGCTTCTTTTTTGGCACTTTGGGTCAGGTTTGAATTCCATTTCGAACAGCTTGTCCGTGAGACGGAATATTTAAACAATATCCTCCGTTTCGCACCGTATTACACGGCGTTCGGACTCATTGTTTTTGCGTTGTTCAAGCTTTACACAAGCCTTTGGCAGTTTGCTTCAATAGACGAATTTTTAAAAATAATCCTTGCGTGTTTTATTGTTGATGCCGGGGGCTATGCGGGAATGCATTTGATGCATCTCGGCATTCCGCGCAGTCATCCCGTGCTGAACGGAATATTCCTTGTAATAATGATAACCGGTGTGCGTTTTTCATACAGATTTATGCGCCAATACAGGCGGGCAAACAACAGCTGCAGGCGGACGATGATAATCGGCGCGGGGCAGGCAGCGACGGTTGCCCTGCGGGAGTTCCGCGCAAGCGCACATTCCGAAAACAAAGTCGTTTGCCTTATCGACGATGACAAATCAAAATGGGGACAATATCTTCTCGGCGTTAAAGTCGTCGGCGGGCGCGGCGACATTCTCGGCGCTGTCAAAAAATACGATATTGACGAGATCATTATGGCAATGCCGTCGGCAAGCATCCGTATGCGCAGCGAAATTCTGGATATCTGCAAGGACACCCCGTGCAGGCTTAAAACGCTTCCGGGTATTTTTCAGCTTGCAAACGGCGAGGTCAGCATCAATAAAATCCGCAATGTTGAAATTGAGGATCTTCTCGGGCGCGAGCAGGTTCGCATTGACCTTACCGATATTTGCGGCTATGTCGGAGGCAGAGTGGTCCTTGTTACGGGCGGAGGCGGCTCAATCGGAAGCGAATTGTGCAGGCAGCTTGCTGCGCATGATCCCAAAATGCTGATTATTTTTGATATTTACGAGAACAATGCGTACGATATTCAACAGGAGCTGCGTGCGGCGCATCCGGAGCTTGAGCTGATTGTTCTTATAGGTTCGGTTCGCGATAAACAGCGTGTCCGAGATGTTTTTTCAAAATATCGTCCGGAGCTTGTTTTTCATGCAGCGGCGCACAAACACGTTCCTTTGATGGAAACAAGTCCGAATGAAGCTGTTAAAAACAATGTTTTCGGCACGCTGAATGTTGCGCTTGCGGCAGATGAATTCGGAGCGCGCCGAATGCTGCTTATCAGCACCGACAAGGCCGTTCGACCGACGAATGTGATGGGCGCAAGCAAACGCATATGTGAAATGATAGTTCAAAATATCAACAACCATTCAAAAACGGAGTATGTTGCCGTTCGCTTCGGCAATGTTCTCGGCTCGAACGGTTCGGTGATTCCGCTCTTCAAAAAGCAGATTGAAAAAGGCGGACCCGTCACGGTCACGCACCGCGACATAATTCGCTATTTTATGACGATTCCTGAAGCGGTTGCGCTTGTTCTTCAGGCGGGCGCATACGCAAAGGGCGGAGAGATTTTTGTTCTTGACATGGGAAAACCCGTGCGCATTGACGATCTTGCACGGAACATGATACGCCTTTCCGGCTTTGAACCGGAGCGCGATATTCAAATTGTCTACACCGGCCTGCGCCCGGGTGAAAAGCTTTACGAGGAACTGCTTTTGGATGAAGAGGGCATCAAAAAGACTGACAATGCACTTATATATATTGCAAAACCGATAGTGTTTGACGAGGAGGCTTTTGCCGAGGGCATGAAACGCCTGCGTGAAGCCTGCAATGCGGAAAACACGGGGAATGCGGCGGACATCCGCGTCATTGTGAAGTCAATTGTGCCGGAGTATCGCGAAAACAAAATGTATTGATAAAAACGCGGAATCGGAACAAAATTGAGCAATAACAAACAGAAACCCGAAAGTGTTAAATTCGGGTTTCTGTTTTCGACATTAAATTTCTGTTATGCAGGCAGTGTTTGATTTGAAAAGCTCAGCTTTTCAGCACCTTTTCGATATAGGAGCGGAGCATATCGCAGTCGCTCTTCTGCACGGTTCGGGTCGTTTTGCCGCGTGCGAGAAGCTGATTGCCGCCGCCTTTTCCGTTCATGATGCAATTGACGGCGGTGCAAAGTTCGCGCATGCTGAGCTTTATCGCCGCATCTTCCGTGCATGCCATGCAGTAATCGGTTCCGCCGGCATTCGGCGCAAACAAAAGTGAAACGCAGGGCACGGTGCTGTCTTTTTTGCAAAGCTCGTCCGCCGTGAGCTTTAAATCGTTGGCGGTTGAGCCGTCCATAACGGAACATACCACGGCGATGCCTTTTATGCGTTCCGCCGTTGAAATCAGGCTGACGCTCTCGGCAGAGGCAAGACGGCGGCTTTTTTCGCGCAGCTCGCTTTTTGAAGATGCAAGCTCGTCTGCCTGTTTGCGAATTGCGGCGGGCAATTCTTCGCGGGAGGTTGAATACTGCTTTGCAAGCGCGGAAACGATGTTTTGAACCGTGCGTACCGCTGCGGTAGCTCTGCCTCCGCAAACGAACCAAAGCCGCGTTCCTCCCTTGTAATGCTGAGCATCGGTGAACAGAATCGTTCCGACACCGCCCGTTGCCGCAAGATGCGTGCCGCAGCAGGTGCAGGAATCAATTTTTCCGTTGTCGATATAAACAATTCGTACAGCTTTTGCGGGCAGCACGGGTTCGCAAATGTTATTTTGGGGTTTGTCGGATTTTTTATTCTTATCGTTTCCGACAGCTTTATCGGATTTTTTCCGCAGAGTGCGTGTTGACGCATCCTCCGGAGTCGTAACTTCCGTATGCACCGACAGATTTGCACGCACGGCAGCATTTGCAGCACGCTCAAGCTCCTCAAGCTGAGCCTGCTCAAGAGGAATATCGAAATCTATCGTGCAGTAATCCGCTGCCATGTGAAAACCAACGTTCACCGCACCGAACAGCTTGTTCGCAAGCCCGGAAACAATATGTTCTCCGGTGTGCTGCTGAGCATGGTCAAGGCGGGTGTCAACGTCAAGTATTACACGAACGATTGTTCCCGCAGGAATTTCAGCATCACAAAAATGAACAACGCTGCCGTTTTCGGTGCGGGCATCGGAAATGCGAACGGTCTGCTCCGCTGCGGAGTTGTCGGGCCTGAAAACAATCGAACCCCTGTCGGCAGGCTGCCCGCCGCCTTCGGGATAAATCATTGTTCTGTCAAGTATGATTTTGTACGCGCCGCTGCGCTCATCTTTTTCACAGGAGAGCACCGCCGCACCGCATTCGGTGATAATGGGAATCGAGTAATAAAGCAGTTCGGTCATTTTGAGTCACTTCCTTTAAGTTGGTAATATATAAAAATACTGTTAATAAAAATATATTTATTTTCGGTTCTGTTCCTTAAAAACCCGATGCCGCAATCGTGCAGCCGAACCGAAAAGGCGCAGAAGAGCGGGACGCAGCGGGAACAGAAGCCGCCACAGCGCGGCGGGGATTCTGTATGCGGGGGAATTAAAATCAAGCTTGTGTCCGCCGCGTATGCGTGCTTCGGCAATGCCGAGGAGTTCGCCCGTTCGTTCGGATTCATCGGAATCGTTAAGGCTGCTTGAATCATTCGGCTGTTCCGACTGCTTTGAAAGCGGAATAAGCCGCAAAGGGTTCTGCGGAGAGGCAAAAGCATCAAACCCGCGGTTGCCGTCGCCGGCGGTCACAACACGATTTCCCTCAATGCGCATTACACGGTGCAAAATGTATTTGCCGGAAATGCAGAAAAGGATGATGTCCCCGCGTTTCGGTTTTTCAATCGTCACGGAGGAGCAGGGGCGTATGCAAACGGAATCCCTTCCCGCGCGAAAAAGCGGGAACATGCTGTTCCCCGTCACACGAAAACACACAGTTCGCCCTGCAAGAAGTTTTTTTCGCACAATTGAAAAAAACTCGGCGGCGGGCAGAATTTTCGGCACGGGTTGCTGAACGGAATCTGTCGGGTATTGTTGATGCTGCGAATCCATTCTGCTGTCTCCTTTTGCTGTTTGCGCAGGATGTATGCAAAAAACTGCAAAGCTGCGCCGTACAGCAAAGCATATAGCAAAAACATTTGGTTATCAAGGCAGGCACTGTAATTTTTGTGTCAAAAACCCGCCGCGGTGTTAAACTGCGGCGGGCATGACGGAACTAAGTTCGATATTCGTCGAACGCGAATGGATTATTTTGCAGGTTCGGTATCAGCGTTATTGCCGCCGAACCACTTTGAAAACAGGTCACGGAGGAACTGCGCAACATCTTTGAAGAAATTGCCGATGTCTTCAAGGGTTTGCTTTGCGCCCTCGGTGAATTTCTTCCAACCGGTTGCTTTGCGCGTTGCATCGGCAAGGCCGTAGGCGCGTGCGCGCAGCTGTTCAACGTCGAGACCCTCAAGCGTTCTTGCAAGGGTCAGAATCTGGCTGATTTCGGTTTCGGTAAGCGAAACATCGTTGTCGTCGGCAATTTCACGAATTTTCTGCTTGACTTCATCATCGGTCATCTTCTGAGTTTCGTCAAGAATCTTTTTCAGCTCGTTAATCACTTCGGTCGCTTCATCGGAGCCGATCATTTCGGCAAGCTGACCGGTTGCAATAAGCTCATCAACGCCCGCCATTTTTGCGTATTCGCTGAGGATGTTGCCGGTGAGGCTTTCATATGCTTTGTAGACGCCTGTCAATGCTGCCGTGCCGCTGACAACGCGGGGGGAAGCAACAATAATTTTTGCGTCCGTGATGCCGACGGTGGTAAGGACGTTGCGGTACATTTCCTCGGTGCAGTAGTCAACATTGTAAGTCTTGATGTCAAGACCGCTGCCTGCGGGCATTGCGCAGATGTAGATGCTGGAGATGGAACGCTGCCCGATTTGTCCGGAAGGAATCTTACCTTCAAAATAGAGGCGTTCTTCAGCGTTGGTAACGGTCAGGATGCGGTTTTCGTCAACTTCACCCTGAATGCCGAACATGCCGATAACCTGGCTGCGTTGTTCATCGGTCAGATCCGCACCGAAAACAATGCGGTAGTCGCCGTCCTCCATTGCAAAAGCGGAATTTGCAGTACCGAAAATGCCGACAGTGAACAGCAGAGCAAGTACAAGGCTCAAAATGCGTTTTTTCATATTCTTTCTCCTTTCAAAAATAAAGCCTTTCGTGAATGCATCAAACGATTTCGGATCGCCGGCCGCCCGAAACGAGCACGGTTCCGACGCATCCGTATTGCATTCCGATAATACTATAACATAATATGCCCGCAATATCCAGTCATCCCGTGCGGAAAAAAGCGGCAAAATCGCCGTATTCACGGCTTTGTTGCAAAAATGTACAAAAAAAGTATACATTTGACCTGCAAAACACGGCGGCGGACGGATTTTGACCGCGAAACAACTCACAATTCAAATATATTTATGAAAAATCAATCCGCTTACTGAAAAATACTGTATAATTAAGAATGTAATTGCCCGAACGCATTCGGACAGGGGTACAGTCGGGCAAAAAACTGATAACGACTTATACATCAGGAGGACTCCAATGGAGAAGAACAGCGGCTTCGCAACGAAGCAGATACATACAGGCAAAATCGAAATTCCCGGCATTGCGCCGCTTGCAACGCCTATTTTCCAAACCTCGACTTTTGAATTTGAAACCACGGCTCAGGGCGCACACCGCTTTGCGGGTGAGGAAGCGGGCTATATCTACACCCGTCTCGGCAATCCCAACACGACAAAAATCGGCGAAAAGCTTGCTGCTCTTGAACATGCCGAAGCGGGCATGGCAATGGCAAGCGGCATGGGTGCGGTAACAACCGTTATGTGGACCGTGCTCCATGCGGGCGACCATCTGCTTGCGGATGACGCGCTTTACGGCTGCACTTTCTCCTTCTTTACCCATGGACTGACCCGCTACGGCGTTGAAGTCACCCTTGTTGATTTCGAGGATCTCGATGCCGTTCGCGCTGCGATTCGTCCCAACACAAAGGCTTTCTATTTTGAAACGCCCACGAACCCGAACCTCAAGCTCATTGACATTGCCGCAATCTCCAAGATCGCGCATGAGAATTGCCCCGATGCAAAGGTTATTGTTGACAACACGTTTGCAACACCTTACCTCCAGCGTCCCCTCGATCTCGGTGCGGATGTTGTTATCCACAGCGCAACCAAGTATCTTAACGGTCACGGCGATGTTATTGCGGGCATGGCGGCAGGCACAAAGGAATTCATCGATGAGTGCAACCTGTTCGGCCTTAAGGATATGACCGGTGCGGTTCTCGGGCCGTTTGAAGCTTTCCTTATCGACCGCGGTCTCAAAACTCTTGATATCCGCGTTAAAAAGCATTGCGAGAACGCGATGCGGGTTGCGACCTTCCTTGAAGGTCATCCCATGGTAAAGCGCGTTATCTACCCCGGCCTTGAGAGTCATCCCCGTCACGAGCTTGCAAAGAAGCAGATGCACGGCGGCTTCGGCGGCATTATCACCTTTGAGCTGAACGCAACCCGTGAGCAGAGTGCGGAATTTGTAAATTCCCTCAAGCTCTGCACCATTGCAGTCAGCCTCGGCGATGCCGAAACCCTCATTGAGCACCCTGCAACCATGACCCACAGCACCTACACTCCCGAGGCTCTTGAGCAGGCAGGCATCGGCGAAAGCATGCTGCGCCTCAGTGTCGGCCTTGAGGATGCGGAGGATATTATTGCGGATCTTAAAGCGGGTCTTGACAACCTTCAGAAATAAGCTGTCGCTTTTGTCTGATTAAATCCGAAAGCACATGCACCCCGCCCGGGCGGAGGGATTCCGCCGGGGTTCGGGGTGCTTTTTTGTGCGCATACGGCAGATGAAGGGCGTTGTTCAAAAAAATTTCGGCCGAGAGCAAAATGTTTACAGTTTCGTAACAAATTCCCGATGAAAATGTGCTATCATTATTGTCGAAGGGAATGAACCCGCGGAAACGGCGGAGGGAAGCATGGTGAAAAAAGTGATGAAATCGAACGAAAAAAAAGCCGTTAAGGCTGAAAATGCCGAACGCAGGCACCGCAATTTGATTCTTGCGGCTGTTGCGCTTACGGCGGCTGTTGCAATTGTGTCACTCGTTCTTTTCATAAGGACGGCATCGCAGCTCAAACGCGGCACAAACGAAGAAGAAAGGACGGATATTCCCGTGCTCATCGGGAATATTAACAGTGACGGCGGGGCGGAGCAGCTTTACGGCGGCGAGCCCTGTGCAGTTCGGCAGAACCTTCCGAAAGAACCGGCTCTGCTTGCACGGAACAGTTACTGAATACTGAGCAATAATCGGATGTCAACCCCTTGCAAACGCCGTACAGCGGGCGAAAGCCCGTGAATACGGCGTTTTCCGGCAAAAGCGAGGATGATAAAAATATATTGCATCCGTCCTTGCGGCTCATGCGGTAAATATGTTGCGGAAAAGTTTTGAATATGCTATAATTCGGAGCGAAAATTAAATATGCCTTATCAAGAGTGGCAGAGGGAACGGCCCGGTGAAGCCACGGCAACCTGTTTAATGCGAAAGCTTTTCACAAGGTGCCAAATCCGACGGCATTGCCCGGCGCAAACTTTTTTTGTTGAGCTGCGGCTGCCGGGAGATGAGAGCGCAAAGTTAAAAAGGGTTTCCGTGCGATGTTCCGACAGGGTTCATCGCATTTTGTTTTTCTTTTGCAAAGGCATGGAAAGGATAAAATATGAACAATAACGAAGTACAAAAGCGGCTGTTTACCTCCGAATCCGTAACAGAGGGGCATCCGGACAAGGTCTGCGACAATATCGCGGACGCCGTGCTTGATGCAATGCTGCGCAATGACCCGAATTCGCGCGTTGCCTGCGAATGCTGCGCAACAACGGGCATGGTAATGGTAATGGGCGAAGTTACCACAAACTGCTATATAGACATTCCGAAGCTCGTTCGCGATGTTGTGCTTGAAATCGGCTATGACAAGCCCGAATACGGCTTTGACGGCCATACCCTTGCGGTTATCAGCGCAATAAACGGACAATCCCCCGATATTGCAATGGGTGTTGACAAGAGCTTTGAAGCAAAACACGGCGACACCGACTCCTATGACATCGGTGCGGGCGATCAGGGAATGATGTTCGGATATGCCTGCGATGAAACTCCCGAATGTATGCCGCTGTCCATCAGCCTTGCGCACAAGCTGACCCGCCGCCTGACGGAAGTTCGCAAGAGCCGTCATCTCGGCTATCTCCGTCCGGACGGCAAGAGCCAAGTCACCGTTGAATACGATGAAAACGGCAAGCCTGTCCGCATTGACACAATAGTCATTTCCACACAGCACGATCCGGATATCGACATGGAGCATCTGCGCCGTGACGTTATCGAAAACGTCATTTGTCCCGTTATTCCCGCAGAGCTTGTTGATGCGGAGACAAGAATTTTTGTAAACCCGACGGGAAGGTTCGTTATCGGCGGGCCGCAGGGCGATTCCGGCCTGACCGGCAGAAAGATAATCGTTGATACCTACGGCGGCGTCGGAAGACACGGCGGCGGAAGCTTCTCCGGAAAGGATCCCACAAAGGTTGACAGGTCCGCTGCCTATGCGGCACGTTATGCGGCAAAGAATATCGTTGCACAGGGCTATGCAAAACGCTGCGAAATTCAGCTTGCCTATGCTATCGGCGTTGCAAAACCCGTCTCCGTCCGTGTTGACACTTTCGGAACGGGAACAATGCCCGATGCAGAGCTTGAAAAGATGCTGCTTGCAAGTTTCGATTTCCGTCCCGCCGCAATCATTGAAAAGCTTGACCTTCGCCGCCCGATTTACAAAAAGACAGCGGCATACGGCCACTTCGGAAGGGATGACGCCGATTTCCCGTGGGAAAAGGTTGATTTGCAGTTTGTGAAATGAGTTTGCACAAAGCAATTGCTGCCGGTTTTGCAGCGAGTTTTGCAGAGAAATGAACGCTGAGTATTGCGCCGGTTCAGTGCCGTGGTATTCTTTTTAACCGAAATTGAAATGAAAAGGGATTGCCGCAGAGTTTGTGCGGCGATCCCTTTTTGATTCGATATATAAATGTGAAAAAAAGATTTATATCAAAAAATTTACAGTTCCTGAAAATACGACACGATCCGTCCCAAAGTATCATCGCTGATTTCATCGGGAACCAGAATCCCCTCCTCGATATAACGCTTCGCACCGGAAGAGGCATTGACGATTTCGGCGAATTCCTCGCTTGCCGAATATTGGCTGACTGCCGCAAGATACATTGTTGTTGAAACGCTGTAAGGGCTGTTTTCATCGTTTACAATTTTGTTGATTTTTTGCGCACAGGCGGCCGCAAGCTCCTTGGCCTGTTTTGCCGTCAGGCTGTTTAGAATCTCCGGCATGCAAAGCATGGCTTCAAGATAGCAGAGCCTGATGCAGCCGACGCTGTCGCGTGCTTTCTGCTCGTCAAGGTCATAAAGTTTATATAGCCTTATAAGGCTTTCGGCAGCGTCCGGCCGGGTCATCAGCTCGCGTATGCCGTTATAGTCGCTGCGTACGTTCTCCATACCGTCCTGCATTGTGTCAAAAAGCATAAAATCAATAAACAGGTTATAGTTCATGCAATAAAGCACAAGCTCGTCGGTTGAAACGGTTTCGAGAATGTCCGCCGGAATCTGGGAAACTTCGCGCATCTGCACGGCGTCCTCAAGTGCGTCCCACTGCTCCGGAGTATCGTCCGGATTTATGCTCGAAACGTATTTTTTTTCATCGGTTTTTTTGTTAAGGTATCCTTCGGGAACGGGAAACCAAAATTCGGAGGAATCGTCGTCCTCATCCTTTGCAGGTTCATCCTGCGGGTCGGAATGCCGAGTTTCGTATTCGACATAATGCTTCCGCGCATTGCGCCCGATTGCCGCATAACTCTTTTTTGGCAGTGCCAAGGCAAGAGTGAATGCTGCTGCTGCCAGTATGCATATGCATACAATGATCGTTCTTCTCTTTTTCACTTGAATAAATCCTTTCCGTGTCGACAATATCGCGTCTGACAACTGCTTTTAAATAATAACAGATTATTTTTTAGACGTCAAGTCTGAAAACAAATAATATATATATAAACGCAATCAGGTAAATGCATCGGCAGGACTCCGGGAATCGGCTTTAAACGGATCGTGTGAAAAAAGGCCGCAGGTTTGAGCATTTTTTCACACAATCTATCGGGGAAGCTTCGGCTAAAGGTTGTTTATCAGAGCGCTTTATTCACTTGTGATTGAGTTCACAACCTCGGACATCTTTCCGAAATCAAAAGATTGAACGATCTCCACAGCTTCACTGCGTGAATTGTAAACGGTCAAAATTTCAACAAGGAAACCGTCAATATCCGCCCAGAACGTAACGGCATCATCGGAAACATCCGTATCGTTAACAATATAGAGTCTGCGTATTTTGTCCGAACCGGTCGGAATTATTTGCGTAACGTCCTTTGACTTGATTTTGCCGTTGAGCAGTGTTTCCGAATCGGCGGAAAGCCCCTCAAAAATCGTGAAGTAACCGTGCCCTTTATCAAAGAGGTACACAAGGGAAAAACGCCCGAATGTGGGGTAATAATCCATGTAATGCGGTTTATACTTCGGGTGGGTCGGGAAGGGAATCCTGTCAAAGCGTTCCAACAGATCGGACAGCTCCGCCTTGTTGCGGACGCCGCAGCAGCGGCGGATTCCACGCTCTTCAATGTAGCTTTCAACCTTGCTCTCATCCAGCTTCACGGATGCAAAAAATGCCTGCATTTCTTCAACACTGCGGAACTCAATGCTGTCGGGGGGAACTTGATGCCCGGTTTGCCGTTCGGTCGGTTGTGCGGTCGGCTGCGCGGTCGGTGTCGTTTCCGTTTTGTGAACGGAAGAACATGCAAGCGCCGAACAGATGCATACAGCAAGCATTGCTGCGATGAAAAGATAATGTTTTTTCATAAATATATTCCTTTCAATAATGGTTGTTTAAGTGACTATTGATTTTCTTTTGGCAATAACTGCAGAATTGAGTTATTTGCGGAGATATGCGCTGCAACATGCAGCAAACCGGGCGTTCAGACAAGTGTCTTCCGTGCCTCCAACACTCTTTGCTGCCGCAGTCTACATCAGAAAATTCGTCCCCCAGACAATAGTGGTCGGGAGCACCAAGTTGATGACCAGTTTCATGCAGCAAAGTGAACTGGTACTCAGTATCAACAGCATTTTGCTCTTTGTTACTGAATCGCGGTCCTTCAGTCACCCTTCCCGGCATAATACATACTATGTTATGGAGAACGCCGTTGCTATACTTCTGAACACTGAACGAGGGTTGATCGCTCGGACTGGGGATATGTCCTGTCCAGAAATACTTGGATGTCGTTTCAGTACCAACCCCCTTGGTTCGGATGAAATGGAAGTAAAATCCTTGGCTGGTGTCGTTTTCATCGGGTCTTACACTGAGATGTTTTTCAGCATGGCTACAGTACCCTGTTAAGTGACGACCGTCCCAGTTTCCGTTATTTTGCGTTTTGCAAATGTCGCAGTAGGACGTAAAACGACTTACGGAGTAGTTAACGTTCAAGGGGAATTCGGATTCGAGTATTCTCTTAACTGCTGAGTGATAAGAGTTTACATACTGCATCCCATCGGGGAATCTGGTGATAAAGCCATTATCCAAGTAACTGTACATCGTAAGCGATGCTTTGCTGTATGTTATATGAAGTTCAGGCTTGTTCGGAGAAGCGGCTTCCGAGGAATAAAAAGTCGTCCATTGAGACGTGTTGGTTTCGGTCGCATCCTTCAACATGAAACCATAGTTGGTTTTTGTACCGTCAACCCACGTTTTGACTATATTAGTTACGCCGATTTTATACCAATCGTTTGAAATATGCGTTGAGAGTGAGGACGCTGTGTTGTCAAATGAGGGTTTATTGTACCATACGACTGTGTTGGATGACCAATTTGCAAGAACGCGGTATGCACGCACGGAAGGAGAAGCACCGCTGTTCTTTTTGATGCGAATATACGCATTTGAGATTTTCCCACACACACTTGAAGGTATGTCAAACTTAATATATGTTCGACGCACACCGTACGGTTCATCTTTACCGGTGCGAAGTGCGGTTGACATCTGATAGTTTGTTGTAGGCTTTTCGCTTGATACAAAGCTGTCATAAGTTTTCGCCGCACCGGTTATGGTCACGGAGGGGTCGATCAGTATGGGGAAAACTCGTGAAGGATCATTAAGGTATCCATTGGAAATCGCGAAAGAAATTACCGCTGAACCTTCAGTGGATGAGACGATCTCATAAGAAAGCTCATCAGTATATGCGCCCGCTGCGTCAAGAGCGAACAGTTTATCAAGCACAAATACGGCTTCATCGTTGCTGTCGATGAATTCGACAGTTCCGAGTTCTGTCTTCCTCGCATAAAGTCCATCAGCTTGAAAACCGAAAGTAAATGTAGATGCGGCGGAGCGCTCCTTAAGGAAAATGAATTCCTTAAGAGTTCCACTTGTGACGGTGTACACCAAATCAGTTGATTTACATACATCAGTATAGGAAAGGCAATTCTTTCCGCTGAGGGGGTAGTCGAACATTTGACTGTATTTTTCAATACCTCCGATTGTTGCCTGTGAAGCGTTGCTGTTTTTTAGGCTGAAAGATAGACTGTTTGATGATGCACGAATTAAAACAGACGCTTCAGCTTCGGAAAAAGCATAAATCGCGTTGCCGGCTGCATTCCGATAGGCGTAAGTCTCTCGATGATCCGAATGCTTTGATTTAATGATGGAGTTATCTATCTCCGAAAATTCACCACGAGTATTTCTGTAATACTTATCTTCGGAATAGACAACGCATTCATAACTGCCATCGGACAGCAGATAGGTGTCGGAATTGGGTTCTCGAAGCTCATCCATTACGCATATGCGCTCTGCCTGTGAATCACGATGAGCAACCTGCGCATGAGCATATGGGGAGAAAACGACGGACGAGAGCAACATAATAATTGCCAATAGGGTCGATAATGGTTTTTTCATAATTCCTCCATTAATGATAGTGTGTGTCGTCGGCGGGGTGTCATTTCAAACGGTGCGCAACACATTCGCGTTGAGCTGCGCTATGCTATGGCGCTGCGCTATTGCGCTGCGCTCGGAGAAGAAGTTTCACGGGGACAATATGCCGAACATTGTTCCGTGACGTCCGAACCGGTGAAATGATTTCCGCTGTCGTTTGACTGCGGAAGCCTGCTTGGCGGAGAATGCATCGCCTCCCTCAAATGTGATGACTATATTATACCGTATTACCTATCGTTGTCAAGATAAAAAATCATTTATTCTTTACGTCGAAACACAAACAAAAACAGCCTCCGCAAGTGCATAAAATTTGCGGAAGCTGTTGATTTTTTGCGTTTTAGTTGAAAGCGGTAACGCCTGCGGAACGAGTGTTCCGTGAAAACGCTGTGGGAATATATTTACAGAAAACATACGCCTTGTGCAAACATAAACCGTTCGGAGTTTTCGGTTTATTCGCCGAGGGCATCCTCCCAACGGGGAGTGCTCCAGCCGGTTGTGTCGAAGTATTGGCGAATCTTATCGCTCATGTATCGGAGCTTTGCGTAAAGGTGCGGATATTCCGAAAGCTCACTGCCGAAGAAACCCGTCATTGCATATTCCATGATTCGGGCGCGATCCTCGCGTTCATTGGTTTTTGCATAACCGTCGATGAAATAGCAGTCCTTGGGTTTTGTCGAGCCGAAATAAGTGTAATCACCCTCGTTCAGAATGCTTTCGGCAGGATCAAAGATGTATTGGAAGCCGTCGGGGTTCAGCTCGGCCCATTGAACAACATCGAATTCGCCGGGGTTGATGCTTGTGATATGATCCTCCGTTGCGTGCCAGATCTCGTGGCAATAGGTGCCGACAAGCCCTTCGGAGAAAATGTCTACATAAATATTATGCCACAAAGAGTTTTGCACGCTGTAGCCGATCATGTTGAAATTGCTTTCAAACCCGCCGACAAGCATTATGCGTATGCCGCCGTCACCGAATTCCGAACGGAACTGCGGGAAAAAGCCCTCCGGATAGAGCGAAAGAGCTTCTTCGAGAGAATCGAGTGCCGCGTTTATTGATGCGGCTTCGTCTGCAAGATCCATTTGATCGGTTGTAGTCGTCGGGTACTCGGCAAAAGTACATGCGGGCAGACACTGGGAGGAGAGCAGGATGCGCACCCCGTATTTTTCGGAAATTTCATCCGCACGGCTGCGCACTCCCTGAAGATTTTCGGGGAGGCTGCTGCCGTTCACGGCGAACCAATAATCCTCGGCAATGTATTCGTTGACGGTGAGCATGGATTCTGCCGGTTCGGTGCCGTCGATAACGGAATAATCAAGCACGGACGGAGAAATCAGGTTAAATTCAAATTGTGATTCAACGTAACTCACCGCTATGATTCCGCCGATGTTCGGCATGAAGCACTGCGCAAGAAGCTCATGCTCGATGCCGTATTGGGTAAGGTCGCAGCACTCAAGCGCGCTGCCGAGCCTGAACAAAGCGGGGGAATTTCCGGATGTTACGATGCAGTCCGAATACGGAACGGGGTAAAGCTCGGTTTCGCCGCCGGGCAGCAGGGAGGCATCCGCAAAAACTAAACTGCCGTCGGCGGAATATGTAACATCGTATCCGCCGGCATCGGTGCTGTATTTAAAGAAATAAACATCCGAATCCTCGGTGAAATGCGGAATGAACGAGTCGGAGGAAATCATTGAGAATGAACTTGAACCAAGGTCGAGCAGCGCCGTTCCGCAAAGCATTGTGTCCGGGGAAAGAAAAGCATCCAAAAACAGTTTGTCCTCGGTCGGGTGTATGTCAACAAGCGAGTTGAACCGCAGGTTGAATGCGGCTTCCACGGGGGAGACTTTGCCCGTTTCAATATTCATGCTGCACAGCACGGAATCCTTAAGAAAATAGTATTCTGTCAAATCATGCGAAAACTGACCGTAAATCGTTTCAACATCGAAACGTTTCTTTTGATTCAAATCGGAATCGAAAAGAATCCACTCGTTTTCGTCAGCGTTGAATGCGGCAAAGGTGTCGTCCGGAAAGATTTCGTCCGAAACGGACCAGTTTCCGTCAATCGTTACGGACTTTATGACACTGTCCGAAACAATATCGACGGTTGTGAACGTTGTTTTTTTGCTTTCGTAATCACTTTGGCAGGCAAGTGCGCCGCTTTGTCCGAACGGATGCAGCACGGGAAGCAGGGATGTATCAAAGCTTGTGAGTTTGCGCACAGGTTCGGGTACGGGTGTTGCCGTCGGAACCGCTGTCGGTGCGGGTGTTGCCGATGCGGGTGCGGGTGTTTGCTGCGAGTCACTGCCGGAATTGCAGCCGAGGCAGAAAACACATGCCGCAAACAACAGCGCAAGCAGAGCGAACAGCGCGTGATTGCGATAGCTTGATAATGAAGTTTTTTTCATGGCGGTAAACGCCTCCTTAATTATTAATCTGCCGAAAGAGCGCGTATGCTCAATCGGCATACTGCCGAATTTTGAAAAGTTCCGTTCAATTCGCAGTCAACACCGAACACGGCCTGCGGAAGTATTTGAATTCGCTGCCGCATGTGGAAACAACGACTTTGTTCTGCGTTGCGGAGCAATGCGCAATAAGCGGTTCACCGTTTTTCATAAAGCCGACACAGATTCCGACATGGTTTCCGTCGCTTCCGGGGTATTTGTTGATGAACGCAAGATCGCCTGTCCGAACATCGCTTTTTTTAATTTCAGCGGATTTATCCCACTGATTCCATGTGCCGACGCCGATTTTTTCAATCGTTTCGGTTTTGTCCGCGCCCAATTGAATATAACACCAAAGCACAAATCCGGAGCAGTCCAGTCCGTAAGGAATGGTTGTTCCGCTTGTGGAATGGCCGGGGCTTGTGACTTCGGCAGGTTTACCCCAACGGTCATCCCAACCGACGGTGTAACTTTTGCCGCCCCAAAAATAGTTGACTTTTCCGACAAGCATAAGCGCGGATTCCGCAAGGGTGCGCTGAGCTTCCGTTGAATACTCGCTGCGTGCCGACATTTGCTGAATCTCCGCATCGTCGAGTATGCGGTATTCTGTTCCGCGGCATGCAAAATAATATGTTGCTGCCGCAATAAGCATAATCAGCAGTGCAAAGCAGACAGCGCAAATGCGAATGCGACGCGAATTGTTTTTTTGCTGCACGGGTGGCCTCCTTAGCTGCGGCCGAAGCTTTCAGCCGGGTTTTACCGCAATAATAACATAATGCGGTGGCCGTTGCAAGCACACCGAAAAATAGATAATATACTTACTGAACGGAATTTGTTTTGCGCTTTTCCCGAATTGTGTTCGGGTGATAAAAAACTAAAGCGAATAATTCTTAAAGTGTACAATGGTCAGCTAATTTTTGACAAGATTGCCGGAAACTGAATTAAACAAAATGCGGAGGTTTCGCATTTTAGGAAGAAAAACGCCGATACTTCCGCAATCAGGAGTAATATGCTATAATAGACACAAGGCGATATACACAGGAATGCTCTGAACAGACAGGTTTTGCGGGGAAAGACTTTGGGTGAATGTTTTTTCGTGCAAAAAGCATTGAGCGGAGCTTCCGAAAAGGATTGGGGAAATTCGAAAATGATAAGTATTGCAATTTGCGACGATGAAGCTGTCTTTGCGGAGGCACTTCATGCTCTTGTCGACGCCGGAATGAAGGAAATTCTGTACGGCGAGAATTCGATGGACGAAAGAGAGCTTTCATATGAGATAACGGTATTTACGAACCCGTTGATGATGATTGACGCTTTAAAAACAAAGCGGTTCGATCTTGCTTTTTTGGATCTTCTCATGAATGAGGAAAGCGGGTTCGGTGTTGCGGAACAGATTCGCAGAATGAGACTGAACACTGAAATCGCAATTGTTACTTCATACGGCGAAGCGAGGAACGATGCATTTCAATACAGGCCGATAGGCTATGTTGACAAACCGGCAACGATTGAAGAGGTAACAAGACTTCTGCGCCTCTATATCGATTTTTATTCCGATTGCAAGCGTTACATTTATGTCGGAAGAGCAAGCGAGGAACGCAGAATTGCGGTCAATGATGTTACTTATATCGAAGTCCGCGGACGCAGCATCAAAATCGAGATGTCAATCGAAGGCAGAAAAAACGAGATTAACACCACGGGCACGATTTCCGAATATGAAGAAAAACTTAAGAGCAGCGGATTTGTGCGCTGCTACAGGAGCATTCTTGTGAATCCGCACCATATAAAGGCATATAACGTAGTCAGCAAGGAGTTCAGTATGAGCACCGGAACGAGGCTGCCCGTATCCCGCAGCTATGCGGTGCAGGCCGTGACTGCATACAACAGGGCAAAGAACGGGGACGGAAGGCTATGAGTCCGACAGTGTTTTTTAAGCTATGCTGCGTTCCGGTGTCGGTGCTGAAGGCTTTCTTTGCGGACTACATGATGGCCTCGGTGCTTGAGCGCAGGTTTGTGAATAAAAAAAGGAATTGCGGCTTTACTCCCCAAGTGTTGGGTTATGCTGTCGTTTTATGTGCAAGGCTGCCGTTTGTTACGCATGAAAACACTGTATATGTATCGATTATCAAGTTGGCGGCATATCTTGTGGCAGTCATATTCATGTACAAGGGAAGGGTTACGCTGCGATTGCTGATGTATGCCATCCATATATTCACAATGTTTACCGGAGAGTTTCTGAGCATAAACATTTTGGGTGCGTTCGGATTACTGTATAACGGCTTTTTCGAAAACAACTTTTATCTGGGTATGCTCATGAGCGAATTGCTCTCTTCGTTCTGCGTTTTTGCTGTCGGCTTTGCTGTACGCAGGATCGGCAAGTTCCCGACCGAGGCTTCCTGCGAGACACAGTTCAGAGAAGTATCCGCGCTGCCGATTACCGTCTGCTTTGCGGTGGTTTTTTTCTGTCTGCTTCAGTACGGATTCATTTCGCCCGGTCCGGAAGTCGGCTGCATTTCGCTTACACTGATTTCTGCGCTGGCAGCAGGAATAATGCTGCAGTTGGATGTTTTTTCGAAAATGCTGAAAACGCAGCAGTATGTGGCGGATGCGCAGCGAGCGCAGCTTGAACTTAAGAAGGTGAGGGCAGCGGTAAGCCACGGTGAAGCCGTACAACGACTTGAGCACGATATGAAGAATCTGCTGCTGCTTGTCCATATGCTTAACGAGCGGGGCGACAGTGGACGTATAGATGCAGTGATCGACAGAATTGAAACAGAAATAAAGGCCGAAGCGGACGGCGGCATTCAAGAAAAGGAACATGGCGCATGCATTCCGATTGAGAAATTTCGGACTTGCATCGGTTCTGCGGATTCGTGTGCGGAGGATGTTCACAGCGGGAACGGAGAATTTGCTGCAAACAACGAAATGGAACTGCCCGTATCCCGCAAATATGCGGAGCAGGCCGTGACAGCAGACAACAGGGCGAAGAACGGTGGCGGAAATCTATGAGTTCGGTAACGTTTTATAAAATCTGCGAGCTTCTGCTGGTGGTCATATATGCATTCGGTGCGGATTATATGATGACATCCGTGCTTGGACGACGATTTGTCCCGAAAAGAAAGATTCCGTTCTTTAATTTTCAACGGCTGGCATACATACTGACTCTTGCGACAACATTTCTGTTTTTGTCGCACGAGAACACGGCATACACAACCGTGTATAAGCTTGTTATGCAGTTTGCGATTGTCATATTCATGTATAAAGGAAAGTTCGCTCTGCGCGTTCTGATGGGTGCTGCTCATTTTTTCACGCTGTTCATAGGCGAGTTCCTGAGTCTGAACGCAATTTACGCACTCGGAATTCCGATTGAACGCTTATATGTCAAGTTCAGCTTTTGGGTTCTGATGTGTGATTTGCTTTCATCGCTGCTTGTGTTTATCGTGGGCTTTGTTGCGCACAGAATAAGAGAATTCCCGACGAAAAGCCTTTCATCAAAACAGCTGCAAAAGCTTTCTGCGCTGCCGATAGCTGCCGGCGCGGCAGTGATCGTTTTCTGCATGCTTGAATACAGTTTAATTCCGCCGGGATTGCCGGTCGGCTGTGCTTCGCTTGTGCTCATTGCATCGCTTGCGGTCGGAATCACGTTCCAATTGGATATTTTTTCGGAGATGCTGAAAACGCAGCAGCATGCAAGAGCAGCAGCGGCATCCGCGCAGGAAGCGCAGTTCGAACTTGAAAAAGTGCAGGAAACGGTACGTCACGGCGAAGACGTGCGTCGACTTGAACACGACATGAAAAACCTGCTGCTGATGATACATATGCTGAACGAACAGGGCGACGGCGAGCGAATCGATGCGATGCTCAACGACATTGAGTCGAAGATTAAGGTCGAAACGGACAGCAGCATTGCGGAATACGGACGAACAGTATGCATTCCGATTGAAAGATTTTCGTCATATATCGGTTCCGACACCGGCAAAAAGTTCGAGAATGCCGGCAATAACACCGACAGCACCAAAACGGAGGAAAATGTATGAACCTTTCAACAGTGCTCAGGATTATCGTTTCCTGTCTTTTAAACGCAGTTGTTGCATGGACGGTTGACTATTACGCAACCTCTTTGCTGAGCCGCAGAGATGTTTTCAAAACGGGACGCAAGCCGAAAATCTTTACGGTTCAATGGCTTGCATTCACGCTGATGCTGTGCGGGTTTGCGCTGCTTCCGTCGGGTCTGAACGAAGTCGGGAAGCTTTCTGTAATATGCATCAAAGCTGTCTGCTGCATTGTTCTGTTTGAACTGCTGTATGAAGGCAGCTTCCTTAAAAAGCTGCTCATGGCGGTCAGTTACCCTGTTATCATGCTGGGCGGAGAGTTTATCATGTCCCGTGCATTTATTGCAGCGGGCTTGAATCCGTCGGAGTATCTCCATGCTCACGGTTTGGTTCAGCATGTTGTTTCCGTGTTCATTTCCATGCCGGTTGTTGCAGCGGGGCTTGCAATGCGCCGCGTTCCGAACATGTGGTTCGGAAGCATCACGGGTGTTCAGAAATTGAAGCTTTCTCTTCTGCCGATTTTGTCTGCGGTGCTGATGATACTGTTCCTGTTGATCGCATTCAAAATCGTTCCTCTCGTGAGCACGGTTTCGGCATTGCTGATACCGTTCGCGCTGCTTACGATACTGAGCATCGGTTTTCAGTTCCGCCTCCTTTCGAATATTTCCGTTGCACAAAAACAAATGGCGGACAATGAAGAAGAGGCAAGGAAGGCACAGTTTGAATTGCAGCTGGGTGTTCAGAAGGCCGGCCATGCGGAGGATGTTCACCGCATTGAGCAGAATATGCGTGCAAACATCCGCAGACTGCGGAAGCTGAATGCCGAAGGAAAACGGGAGGAAATTAAAGAATTTATAGAAAAAATCACACATATAATGAAACAGAATCGTGTTGAAATCCCGCTTTCCGGCGTTAGTGTTATTGACGAAATCATGTGGGCGAAAATCGATGCCATGAAGAAAGCGGGCATTGAGTCGGACTATGAAACCGAAAAGCTCAACGCGGATTCGATTGCAATATCCGATGCGGAGCTTTGCGCACTGCTTGCAAACGCACTCGACAACGCGATTGAGGGTACGCAAAGGCTTTTGGACGGGGAACCCAAAAAGATCTTCGTTCGGATTCGACAGACGGAGTGTGCGCTTGAAATTACCGTGCGCAACCGCTGCGAGGCGAAGCAGACTGTTGAAATGGCATTTATACAGAGCGCAAGGCGCGCTGCCGGAAGCCGTGGCTACGGAATGGGCAACATGAAGCGAATCTGCCGCGAAAACGGCGGAGAGTTCCTCCCGAATGTTCAGAACGGGGAGTTTGAGGTTTTCATTTCGCTGCCGTTCGGGAAATAATCCGTAGGGGAGCATATACAGAATGAGAACGTGGGAAAATGACAGTTTTGCCGCTGCCGCGGGAAGGAAAATATAAAAATCCGCTGTTTGGTTCCGAAAGAAACCCCGGCATAAAACCCATAACGAACCGCATGGGCGGCGCAAGTTCGGATATATCCGCAAAATGCGCCGCCTGTATGTTGCGCTTTTATCAAAAAGATAGTAAAATAAACCTGAAAAGCATTGCCGATGCAATTCGGCATGAACCAAACAAAAAAAACGGAGGCATAATATGACCGTTAAAACTTTTGATGAACTCGTTGCCAAGGTTAAATCCGGCAAAAAATCAACAGTTGCACTCGTTTGCGCAAACGATGCACACGCACTTGAAGCCGTTATTCACGCAAGCGATCTTGTGGACGCCGTACTCGTTGTTGAAGCGGACAAGCTTGACGAGCTGAAGGCTCTTCTCGTTTCTCTCGGCAAGAATCCCGATGATTTCGCAATCGAAGTTGTTCCCGAGGGTATGCACCCCAGCGTATGCGCCGCAAAGCTCATTCATGCGGGTAAGGCTGATTTCCTCATGAAGGGCAAAATAATGACAGGCAATCTGCTCAAGGGCGTCCTTTCGCCCGATGCGGATCTGCGCACCGGTTCGCTCATGAGCCACGTCATGCTGTTTGAAGTTCCCGGCTATCACAAGCTCCTCGGCGTTACCGACGGAGGCATGTGCACCTATCCCGACCTTGAAAAGAAAGTCGGCATCGTTAAGAACGCCGTTCGGTTCTTCCATAAAATCGGCGTTGAGAAGCCCAATGTTGCTGCGCTTTGCGCAATCGAAACCATCAACCCCAAAATGCAGGAAACCGTTGACGGTGCAGAGCTTAAGCGCATGAGCCTTGCGGGCGAACTCGGCGAATGCTATGTTGAAGGTCCCATCAGCTACGACCTTGCAATGGTTCCCGAGCTTTCCGCCGTAAAGGGCTACACCGCCTGCCCCTGCTGCGGCGATTTCGACATTCTTCTCGTTCCCGAAATTGTTGTCGGCAACGTTCTCGGCAAGTGCCTGACCTATACCTGCGGCGGCAGAATGGCCGGCATCGTTATGGGCTGCAAGGTTCCCATCGTGCTCACCAGCCGCGGTTCCAGTGCGGAAGAGAAGTATTACTCCCTCGCAATGGGCGCAGGGTTTGTCGGCTGAGTCTCGGTATCGCTTACCTTACGGAAACATCTATGGAGAACAAAAAAGCTGAAAGAATCCTCGTTATCAACCCCGGTTCGACTTCAACGAAAATCGCGGTTTTTGACGACGATAAACAGATCATGACTCAGACGATACGCCACCCGCTGGATGAAGTCAAGGCGTTTTCGTGGGTCATGGATCAGTTTGATTACCGCATGGAGCACATCAATGCCGCTCTTGAGGCTGCGGGAATCGACAAGTCCACCCTCACCTGCGTTATGGCGCGCGGCGGTCTGCTGCCTCCCGTACCTTCCGGTGCATTCAATGTCAACAAGGATATGATCGACTATTTCTATGCAGCGAAGGTAAACGTTCATATTTCAAACCTTGCCTGTGTGCTTGCGGATGCAATTGCACGTCCCCTCGGCATTCCCGCAATGGTCTATGACCCCGTTGCCGTGGATGAGCTTGAGGATGTTGCAAGAATCACCGGTATGCCCGAAATTTCAAAGGCAAGCCGCGGGCATGTGCTCAACAGCCGCGCAATGGCGAGAAAATGCGCCGAAGAGATTCTCGGCAAAAAACTCGAAGACTGCACGATAATTGTTGACCATATCGGCGGCGGCTGCTCCACATGGCTCGTTCATAACGGACGCTGCATCGATTGCTACAGCGATGACGATGCCGGGTTTGCACCCGAACGCTGCGGCAAAATTCAGGCGATGGAGCTTGCAATGCTTTGCTACAGCGGTAAATATACAAAGACTGAGATGAGCCGCTATATACGCGGAAAGTCCGGCCTGTCGGCTCTTCTCGGAACAAGCGATGCAATCGAGGTTGAGCGCATGATCGAATCGGGCGACGAACATGCACGCCTTGTTTACGATGCAATGGCACGCAGCCACGCGAAGGGCATTGCGGACCTTGCAAGCGTTGTTTGCGGCAAGGTTGACAGGATCGTTATCACCGGCGGGCTTGCAAACAGCAGGATGCTGATGGATATGATTCGCCCCCACGTTGAGTGGATCGCTCCGATGGAAGTCATGGCGGGCGAATTCGAAATGGAAGCGCTTGCGTCGGGCGGCCTGCGCGTGTTGCGCGGCGAAGAAAAAGCGCACGATTTCGTTTGGAATCGATAAATGCGCTGTCAATTGCTGCCGAAGTCCGCTGCCCATGACGTTGAATGCGGATGCCGTTTCTGTGCAGCGCACGGACGGCTGAAGTGAAAACAGCAGGTATTGATTTGTGTTGCCTGTTAAATTTGTTTGCCGAATTGCAGCCAACCATGAATCAAGAGCCTGCAAACAGAGAACTTTATAAATCGAAAGGAGCTTTTTGCAATGGAACTTGAACTCACTCTTGATAACTTTGATGCCGAGATCGGCAAATCGACTCCGATACTCGTTGACTTTTGGGCTGCATGGTGCGGCCCGTGCAGGATGCTTTCGGGCGTTATTCAGCAGCTTGCGAATGACAGCGACGGAAGCTATCGCGTCGGCAAGGTTAATGTTGATGAACAGCCGGAACTTGCAAAGCGTTTCGGTATTGCAAGCATTCCGACGGTAATCCTGTTCAGGAACGGCGAGGCGGTTCAGAGACAGATGGGAGTTGCACCCAAAGCAGCATTTCTGAACATGCTTCAGGAAGCAAAGTAAATTCCGACTTTTATCGGAAAAGCAGGTTATTCGGAACGCTCCGGATGATCTGAAACGAATACATTCTGCCGGGCTGGTTTTTCGGCTCGGCAGAACGGGCAGAGCGGAGGCGCGGCGGAAGCCGTGCCTCCGCTCGTTTTGTTTTTTGACTTTAAAACGGGGGAACAGCTGCGAGCCGCTTATTGATTGTTCGGTATCAACGGTTGGGTTTTCGTGTTCCGCCGACTGCCGAATATTCGGTACAGGGCTTTAAAAATGCAGCCGAAGTTCAGCGTGAGATAAAACAGATGCAGAACATCAGCACGGCAATTATCAGTATCAACACCCATTGCGGGGCAAGCAGCAGCAGCACAACAACGGCGGTTATGCAGAGCAGTGAGAGCAGCAGCGACACGATAAAGCGCGGAACTCTGCGCTTTCTGTAATGTGCACGCCTGTTGCAGGGTCTGAAGGTGAAAATCATTATGAGCATCCTTTCCAAGCTGTTTAGAACAGGGGGAAGACGAAATCGAAAGCAGGATTTGCACCCCTTGCAAAAGCATATTCGCCGAATTTGCAATACTTACCGATTATATCGAAAAATGTTTAAATTTTTTTAAAAAAAAGCCGCATTCACTATTGTATTGGAACGTTGATTAATGTTAAAATAATAGCATATGGGTATTTTTGCGCTCAAACTTCATTCGCTGTTTTGAAATGATGTATGAGCATGGGAACTCCCTGAAGAGCTGTAACTACAATGAACTTCCCCCGACTTCGGGTTTTGTTAGGAGTTAAAAATAATGGGTATGTTTGAATTCAACGATGTCGGTATCGATCTCGGTACCTCCAGCGTATTGGTATATGTAAAAAACAAGGGTATCGTGCTGCGTGAACCCTCCGTTGTTGCGGTTGAAAAAATAACGGGCAAGATTTATGCTGTCGGCGAGGAAGCGCGCCGTATGCTCGGAAGGACTCCGGGCAATATCGTTGCGATACGTCCGCTTCGCGACGGCGTTATTTCCAATTTCGACATTACGGAAAGACTGCTGCGCCACTTCCTCAAAAAGGTTGTCGGCACACGCATTTTCTTTAAGCCCCGCGTGGTTGTGTGCGTTCCGTCCGGCGTTACGGAAGTCGAAAAGCGTTCCGTAATCGAGGCGACCGAGGAGGCGGGTGCGCGCCACACCTACCTTATTGAAGAACCCATCGCCGCCGCAATCGGTGCAGGGATAGACATTTCCCAGCCGCGCGGCAACATGGTCGTTGATATCGGCGGCGGAACAACCGACGTTGCGATAATCTCTCTCGGCGGTTCGGTTCTCAGCGAATCAATAAAAGTTGCGGGCGACAGGTTTGATGAATCCATCGTTCGTTATATGCGCAAAAAGCACAACCTTCTTATCGGTGAGCGCACCGCAGAGGAGATGAAAATTCGCATCGGCTCGGCTTATCCGCGCAAGGAACAGGTATTTATCGACGTTAAAGGCCGCAACCTGATTTCCGGTCTGCCGCAGGCGATAACAATCGGCTCAAACGAAATGATCGATGCGCTTGAAGAACCTCTTCAGAATATCCTCGAAACGGTTCGAAATCTTTTTGAAAAAACTCCGCCGGAACTTGCAAGCGACATTGCGGAAAACGGCATTTGCCTCACGGGCGGCGGCGCACTGCTTTACGGCATGGATAAATTCGTTGCCGAACACACGAAGGTTCCCTGCTATGTTGCGGAGGATCCCATTTCCTGCGTTGCAATCGGCACGGGCAAGGTGCTTGACAATATCGACAAGGGCTTTGTGAATGCGCTGTACGATTACCGCAGGGGCGACTATTTCGAAGCCTGATAAGATTGATTTGATTTTTGTAATTTGCAAACGGGCGGTTTTGCGGCTGCCCTGTTTGTTGTACCGCAAGAAAACAGCCCGAATGAAATGTGAGGAATGGCATGACTGACTTTAAAAAACTTCAGAATGGAAGCGATATTCGCGGAGTTGCGATTGAAACCGAGGGCGGAAAGCCCGTGAATTTAACGCAGAACAGCGTTGTGCGCATCGGCGCGGCATTTGCGCTTTTTGCTGCGGACAGGGCAAATAAGCCCGCTTCCGAACTGCGTATTGCAATAGGCAGGGATTCAAGACTGAGCGGTGAACAGCTTACTGTCTGGCTTGCGGACGGCATTGCTTCCGTCGGGGCAAATGCTTATGACGGCGGCCTTGCAAGCACTCCTGCAATGTTTATGTGCTGCGTGAACGAACTGCATTTTGATGCCGGAATAATGGTCACGGCAAGTCATCTGCCGATGGAACGCAACGGCATGAAATTTTTCACCGCAATTGCGGGCGGGCTTGAAAAGGCCGATATTACGGCAATTCTTGCGTCCGCCGAAGAAGCCGCATTTCCGATTGCCGCGCAGCGCGGCCAATGCGGAACGGTTGACGTTATGACGCCCTATGTAAACGGACTTAAAGAAAAAATCCTTTCCGCACTCGGCTGCGCAAAAGATGAAAAACCTTTCAGCGGCCTTAAAATCGTTGTTGATGCCGGCAACGGTGCGGGGGGGTTCTTTGCCGAACGGCTGCTTGAACCGTTGGGTGCGGATATCACGGGCAGCAGATTCCTTGAACCGGACGGAAGGTTCCCGAATCATCAGCCCAATCCCGAAAATGCCGAAGCAATGCGCAGCATATGCGATGCCGTTACGGAAACGGGTGCGGATTTCGGCATTATTTTCGACACCGATGTTGACAGAGCGGGCGCGGTCCTCCCTTCCGACGGCGGCGTTATTGCGCTTGACAGAAACAGGCTGATTGCGCTTATGACGGCGATTCTCGTTCGTCAGTACGGACCGATAACAGTTGTTACGGATTCGATTACATCAACCGGACTCACGGATTTCATCAACTCCCTCGGCTGCCGTCACCACAGGTTCAAGCGCGGCTATCGCAACGTTATAAACGAAGCGAAACGCCTGCTTGCCTTGGAAGAAGCGGCAAAAAATGCGATATTCGCGAATGCGATATTCGCTAATGCGATACTCGCTATGGAGACCAGCGGCCACGGTGCATTGCGCGAAAACTATTTTCTTGATGACGGTGCATACATAATTATAAAGCTGCTTGTCGCGCTTGTTGAAGCGCGGCGCGAAGGCAAGACTTTGAACGAACTTATTGCAAACCTTAAAGAACCCTGCGAAAGCGCGGAAGCGCGGCTCAATGTGCTGCTTGACGACACGGCGGATTACACCGCCGCCGTATTGGAAACTGTGAAAGAGCATTTTTCAAACCTTCCCGGATTTGAAATTGTTCAGCCGAATTACGAGGGAGTCCGCGTGAATGCGGACGAAACGCACGGAAACGGCTGGTTCCTTGTTCGCCGCAGCCTGCACGATCCGCTCATGCCCTGCAATATCGAAAGCAATTCCGTGGGAGGAATGCGTCTTATCGCGGCGGAGCTTTACAATGCGCTCAGAGCTTTCGACAAACTGGAACTTGAACCGCTGAAGAAACTGATGTAACGGAGGGATTTCCAATGCAGCAAAAAATTTATGACATTATAATTGCAGGCGCGGGACCTGCCGGGTTGACAGCCGCAGTTTATGCGCGTCGCGCAGGAAAATCCGTGCTTCTTATTGAAAAAGAAGCATTCGGCGGACAGATAACGCTCTCCCCGCATGTTGAAAACTACCCGTTCACGCGCCCGATGAGCGGCAATGAGCTTGTTGAAGTGCTTGTTGAACAGGTCATGAATCTCGGTGCGGATGTTGAAGTCGGTGCCGTTGCTGCTGTCAGCGAAAATGCGGACAAAACAGTGACGGTACGAACCGATTATCAGGAATTTACGGGGCGAACGCTTATAATTGCCACCGGACTTAAACACAGATTGCCCGGCGCGGAGGGCGAACAGAAATTTATCGGCAGCGGAATATCGTTTTGCGCAGTTTGCGACGGTGCGTTTTTTAAGGATAAAGCCGTTGCGGTCATCGGCGGAGGAAACACAGCCGTTCAGGATGCGATATATCTTTCAAAGATTTGCAGCAAGGTTTATCTGATTCACCGCCGCAGCGAATTTCGTGCCGAAAAACATGTTGCGGACGGACTTGCTGCCTGCGCAAACATTGAGCCGGTTCTGAACAGCACCGTTGCGCGCTTCATCGGGGAAGGCAAGCTTTCCGGAATCGTTGTTAAAAATCGCGAAACGGGTGAGGAAAGAGAGCTTTCGGTCAGCGGCGCATTCATTGCCGTTGGGTTTGCGCCGAACAACGGTGTGTTTGCGGAGCTTGTGAAGCTTGATGAGAGCGGTTTTATCCGTTCGGGCGAGGACTGCAAGACTTCCAGACCGGAGATTTTTGCAGCGGGGGATTGCAGAACAAAATCCGTAAGGCAGCTTGTGACAGCGGGTGCGGACGGCGGTGTTGCGGCGATTGCGGCCTGCGAATACATTGACAGTATGCAGAATGCAGAAAAAGCTGCGGAAAGCTGAAACGGAACGCATTGCAGAATATCGGATTTTATCAATAAGGAGCTATTTTGAACATGGATGAAACAAAAAATGTGAATGATATGAGCACGAGCGGTTCGGAAACTGAGCAGCGAGAAAATTACGGTCAGCCGCATTTTGCATATTTTCAAAACAGCAGGTGCGAGTATTTCCCCTGCCACAAACTGCCTGAAAACGGTTTTTTCAACTGCCTTTTCTGCTATTGTCCGCTGTATGCATTGGGCGATAAATGCGGCGGGAATTTCAAATTCATTGCGGGCGGAGTAAAGGACTGCTCTGCATGCGGCCTTCCGCACAGCGAAGCGGGCTATGCCTATATAACCCGAAAATATCCCGAAATCATGGAAATAGCAAAACAAAACTCGAACGCGAATGAGGAATGACCGCCGAGCTTGAGCGGTTTGAAAACCGAAAAGTGTGAATTAATTGTAAAATAAAGCATTGACAAGCCCGCAGCATTTGCCGTGAATACGGAAGTGCGGCGGGCATTTTTGTATTCATTATTCAATGCCGAAAAAGCTATTGGCAGTTTTATAAGTTGCGGAGCAGACTTCCTCTGCGGAAATGCCGCGAACTTCCGCAATTTTTTCTGCCGTAAGGTGCATAAACCCGGGGTGGTTGCGTTCGCCGCGGTGCGGCACGGGGGTCATGTAGGGGCAGTCCGTTTCCAGCATGATGCTGTCGAGCGGCAGCTTTTGAACAACTTCAACGGGTTTTTTTGCGTTTTTAAAAGTTACGGCTCCGCCGAAACTGAATTTCAGTCCTAAGTCAAGGCATTCAAATGCCGTTTCAACGCTTCCGGAATAGCAATGCATAACTCCGCGCAGTCCGTCACGGTGTGCGTGAAGAATGTCCATGCAGTCCCCGAATGCTTCGCGAATATGGAGCACAACGGGATAACCGAGCTGCTTTGCAAGTTCAAGCTGTTCCGCAAACCATTTTCTCTGGCAATCGCGCGGGGAAAGGTCATAGTGATAATCCAACCCGATTTCACCGAGAGCAAGCATTTTTTTGTGCTGCAAAATATCTGAAATTCTGTCCATCATCGCATTATCCATTGCGGAAACATCGTGCGGATGCATTCCGACGGTTCCGTAAATGAAGGGATAGCGATCGATGAGTTCAATCGTTCGGTCAGCGGTGCGAACATCGCAGGCAACATCGATAATGCGTGTGACGCCGCTTTCGAAAAGTTTCGGAATCAGCGAATGCCTGTCCTCGTCAAAGGCTTCATCCGAAAGGTGGGCATGTGTGTCGAAAAGTTCCATAAAATAAACACTCCGTTGGACAATAAAGTAAAAACAGGCAGCAATATAATAATACAATGCCGCACGGACCGAGTGACAAACACAAGCTGCATTTTAATGCGGCGGGTGAAGGCAATCACTTTGCCCGGCGGCAGATCGTACTTGTTATTTCATTACCGAAATTTGTGAGCAGGACACTCAGTTCGCCGTCTGTTCACAGCCCATGCTGCGCACAAAGCCGTTGATAGGTCCGACGCCGGACAGCTTTTCGGCGTTGCCGGAGCCGTTTTCGCCGAAACTGACAACAACCAATGCGGGAACCTGCATCACGCCGTAGCGCAGAGCAAGCTCGGGCTCGTCTTCCGCATCAACAACATCATATTTGATTCCGGCTCGGTCAAGAATCGCCTTTGCCGCTTTGCAGTTCGGGCAGGTTTTTGTTGTGAAAAGCGTGTATGCAGCCGCGACATCGGGGGATGCGTTGCCGAAAACTTCGAAATCTTCGCGTTTTTCAGCGGCGGCGGCAGCTTCGGCTTTGCGCTGCTTATGCTCGCGGTAGTCCAGCATGCTGTACACCTTCCTGTCCTTAAACTCCTGAACTTTGCCGTCGTTCCAATTCTGCACCGGGCGGTAGTAACCGGTGATTCGGCTGTAAACCTCGGTTTTGCTTCCGCAATGCGGGCATGTGTGCTGCTCGCCTGCAAGATAACCGTGCGTGCGGCAAACCGAGTAGGTGGGGGAGATGGTATAGTAGGGCAGCTTATAATTCTCCGCAATTTTGCGAACAAGGGTCGCCGCACTATGCCAATCGGGCAGTTTTTCACCGAGGAAGGTGTGGAACACCGTGCCGGAGGTATAGAGCGTTTGCAGCTCGTCCTGAATATCCAGTGCAGAGAAAATATCTTCCGTATAGCTGACGGGAAGATGTGAGCTGTTGGTGTAATAAGGCGTTTCGCCCTCTTTTCCGGCGGTGATTATGCCGGGGAAGTTCTTTGCATCGTATTTTGCAAAGCGATACACGGTGGACTCCGCCGGAGTTGCCTCAAGGTTGAACAATTCCCCGTCGTACTGTTCCTGATAGTCGGAAAGCCTGCCGCGCATATGGTTCAAAACCGCCTTTGTGAATTCCTGCGCCTCTCTGTGCGACAGGTCCTCGCGCAGCCAGCTTGCGTTAAGGCAAGCCTCGTTCATGCCGACAAGTCCGATGGTGGAAAAATGGTTGTTGAACGAACCGAGATAGCGTTTTGTATAGGGATAGAGTCCTTCGTCAAGCAGCCTGCCGATAACGGTACGCTTTACATGCAGCGAACGTGCGGCAATGTCCATAAGCTTGTCAAGCCTCTGATAGAACTCCTGCTCGTTTGCGGAAAGGTAAGCGAGACGCGGCATGTTCAGCGTAACAACGCCGACGCTGCCGGTGCTTTCACCGCTTCCGAAAAATCCGCCGCTCTTTTTGCGCAGCTCGCGCAGATCAAGACGCAGACGGCAGCACATGGAGCGGATATCGCTGGGCTTCATGTCGCTGTTGACATAGTTGGAGAAATACGGTGTGCCGTATTTTGCCGTCATTTCGAACAAAAGCCGGTTGTTTTCGGTGGGGGACCAATCGAAATCCTTAGTGATGGAATAAGTCGGAATCGGGTATTGGAAGCCCCTGCCGTGCGCATCGCCGTCTATCATGATCTCGATGAAGGCCTTGTTGACCATGTCCATTTCTTTTTTGCAGTCACCGTAGGTAAAATCCATGGGTTTGCCGCCGACGATTGCAGGACGGTCGCGCAGATCCTCCGGAACGGTCCAATCAAGGGTGATATTGGAGAACGGTGCCTGAGTGCCCCAACGGGAAGGGGTGTTCACACCGTAAATAAAGCTTTCGATGCACTTTTTGACCTGTTCATAGGTCAGATTATCCGTGCGGACAAACGGTGCAAGGTATGTGTCGAATGAACTGAACGCCTGTGCGCCCGCCCATTCGTTCTGCATGATACCGAGAAAATTGACCATTTGGTTGCAGAGCGTTGAAAGATGCTTTGCAGGGGAGGACGTTATTTTGCCCGCGACACCGGAAAGACCCTCTTCGATAAGCTGGCGCAGCGACCAACCCGCGCAATAACCCGTCAGCATTGAAAGATCATGCAGATGGAATTCGCAGGTGCGGTGAGCGTTCGCAATTTCGTCGTCGTAAACTTCACTGAGCCAATAGTTGGCAGTTATTGCGCCGCTGTTGGAAAGAATAAGCCCGCCCACGGAATAGGTGACGGTTGAATTCTCCTTGACGCGCCAATCGGTGACGTTCAGGTATTTGTTAACCGTGTCACGATAGTCGAGAAAAGTGTTTTTCATGTTGCGCAGCTTTTCGCGTTGGCGTCGATAGAGAATATATGCCTTTGCGACATCTGCATAGCCGGCTTGAATGAGAACGGACTCAACACTGTCCTGAATGTCTTCGACATTCACAAGTTCATCCTTAACCTTGGATGAAAAATCGGCTGTAACCTTCAGCGCGAGCAGATCCAAAACATCGGGATGACAAGGTTTTTGCCGGGATTGGAATGCGAGGCTCATTGCATCCTTGATTTTTGTAAGGTTGAAATCAACGATGCTGTTGTCCCTCTTGATGACTCTATACATAGTGTTTTACCTCCGAAAACAGAATAAATTCGAGAATGATTCTATCGTCTGTTTTTATTATAGCATAGCGCAGCGGAAGCTGCAAGGGTTTTGGACGACATTTGAACACTATATTTTGGCACTCGGTATCGAGTCAAGCCCAAGATGTTGTGTTGCGCTTTGGACAATACATATTTTCGTACCGAAAGAGTCGGATATAATCAAATAACAAAAATCGTTTGCAATTATCAAAAACAGAAACGGTGCGGGAACGAAGCCATTCCCATATAAATATATTGAGCACATTTTATGCACGGAAACAACGTTGATGGTATATGATAAAAGACGTAGAGGTATAAAAACAAAGGTTGTACAATGAATCGGTTTTATACTGAATGCCGAGAAAAAGTTGAAAACAGCGGACGGCCCGATATTTGAGAGCAAACCCTCGGACTGTCCGCTTTTATCTTTTGTGTTGTAAAAAATACTGTGTTCAGCTTTCGAAGCTTATCCTGCTTGAGAGCAGGGAAACTTCGGGCGAATTGCCGCCCGGTGCAACGCAGAGCAGGCCGCCGCCGCAGCTGAAGCTGCGTTCCGTTCCGTCCGCTTCAATGAGCCGACAGCGGCAGGGGACAACGGCCGTCACGAACGGGGCGTGGCCTGCAAGAATGCCAAGCTCGCCTTCGGTGCCGCGCACGGAAAGGCTCAGGGCGGAACCCGAGAAAGCATCACCGTCGGGGGTTGAAATTTTAAGGGTATAATCTTTCATACTGCACCTGCTGCAATAAACGCTGTGTGCGGGAGACATTAATTATGTTCCCGAAACATTATAAGTTCTGATTTTTTGCTTTTTCAACCACTTCATCAATCGAGCCGACAAAGAGGAAGGCGGATTCGGGCAGGTCATCATGCTTGCCTTCGACAATTTCGCGGAAACCGCGAATCGTTTCACTGAGCGGAACATATTTGCCCTTAAAACCGGTGAACTGCTCCGCAACCGTAAGCGGCTGAGAGAAGAAACGCTGAACCTTGCGTGCGCGCGAAACGGTCAGTTTGTCTTCATCGGAAAGCTCGTCCATGCCCATTATAGCAATGATGTCCATAAGTTCGTTGTAACGCTGCAATATGCGCTGAACTTCGCGGGCAATTGCATAGTGTTCAGCACCGACAACTTCGCGGGAGAGGATTCGGCTCGTTGACTCAAGCGGGTCAACTGCGGGATAAATGCCTTGGGAAGCAATGCTTCTGCTCAAAACCGTTGTTGCATCAAGATGCGCAAAAGTGGTTGCGGGTGCGGGATCGGTCAAGTCATCCGCGGGCACGTAAACCGCCTGAACGGAGGTTATCGAACCCTTTTTTGTTGACGTTATGCGTTCCTGCAATGCGCCCATTTCATTTGCAAGCGTGGGCTGATAGCCGACAGCGGAGGGCATTCGCCCCAAGAGTGCGGATACTTCGCTGCCCGCCTGCGTAAAACGGAAGATATTGTCGATGAAAAGCAGAACATCCTGATGCTCCTCGTCGCGGAAGTATTCTGCCATTGTCAAGCCGGAAAGGCCGACGCGCATTCTCGCTCCCGGCGGTTCGTTCATCTGTCCGTAAACAAGCGCGGTTTTTTCAAGAACACCCGATTGCTTCATTTCGTTATAAAGATCGTTGCCCTCGCGCGTACGTTCGCCGACGCCGGTAAATACGGAGATGCCGCCGTGTTGGGTGGCAATGTTGTTGATAAGCTCCATGATGATAACCGTTTTGCCGACGCCCGCGCCGCCGAACAAACCGATTTTTCCGCCTTTGGCATACGGGCAGATCAGGTCAATGACTTTGATGCCCGTTTCAAGAATTTCGGTGGAAGAGGAAAGCTCCGCATATGCGGGAGGCGTGCGGTGAATAGCCCAATGTGCACAGTCCTTCGGGGCTGGTTTTTCGTCCACGGGGTCGCCGAGAACATTAAAAATCCTTCCGAGTGTTTTCCTGCCGACGGGAACGCTGATTGCAGCTCCGGTGTCGGTAACGGTTTCACCGCGCTTGAGGCCGTCGGTGGATTCCATCGCAATGCAGCGAACGGTGTTGCCGCCGATATGCTGAGCAACTTCAACCGTCAGCGTTTTATCGCCGATCGGAACAGTGAGTGCATTGTTTATTGCGGGCAGCCGCCCATCGGGAAAGTGAACGTCAATGACCGGGCCGATAACCTGGGAGACAGTTCCTGTAAGTTTTTTTGCCATTTTATAAACTCCTTTCGGAAACGGAGTGGTAGAGTGTTGTGAAGCGTTTACGCATCGGCACCGGCGATAATCTCCGTCAGCTCCTGCGTGATCGCGCTTTGCCGCGCACGGTTGTATTCAAGCTGCAAATCGTCCATCATGATGCCTGCATTTTTTGTTGCGCTGTCCATTGCAACACGCCGTGCCGCAACTTCGCACGCAAAGCTTTCTCGAACGGCACCGAACAGCATTGAACATATATATTCCGGAACAACGGCGTTCAGGACGGTTTCACTGTCCGGCTCGAATTCGGCGGGGCGTGCGGAGCCGCCGGACGGCCTTTCAAAAGGAAGCAGGCAGGAGAGGTGTGCCTCGCATTGCATAACCGAAATGTATTCGGTTGACACGAGAAGCAGCCTGTCAAATTCATCATTAAGGTAGCGTTTGCAAAGGTCGTCGCAAAGCTCTGCACATTCCTGCACGGTGAAAGCTTCCGCACCGTAATTGCGTTTCGTCAGAGTGTTCCAACGTTCAAAGCCGCGTCTGCCGATGGGAATAACCTCGATTATGTCGTAACCACCGGCGTTTTCATCGTCGGTAGCCGGAGAAAACGCTTCCGCCGCCTTGCGAAATGCGCCTGCGTTATAGCCGCCGGCGAGACCTCTGTCGCCCGCAATAACGATGAGGATTGCTCTTTTGCCGCTTCGCGGTTTGAGAAAGGGCGAGGAAGCGCATTCGCTTGATGATGCGAGCTGCGCCATTACGGTTCCGAACGCATCAAGATAGCTTCGCGATGCGGCAAGTTTTTCGGTTGCCTTTCGGATTTTGCTTGCGGCAACAAGCTGCATTGCGCGGGTCAGGTGCAGTGTTGAATCAACGCTCTTTATTCTTGTTTTGAGCAGCTTGATGTTTGCGCTCATTGTAAATAACCTCTGTTATCTGTTTATCTGTTGAACCCGCGGAATGTTCACGGGCGGAACTTTTCGGCAAGTTTCGCAAGTGCGGAATTCAGCTCGTCAATATCCGCCTGTTCGTATTGCCCTGCATCAAACCTGTTCAAAAGGTCGGAGTATTCGCTTCGGAGCAGTTCGTACAGTGCCGCTTCGTAATCGGAAACGCTTTCAACGGGAATATCGTTGAGCTTTCCGTGCGTAACAGCGTAAATAATTGCCGTTTGGCAGCCCACGGTGACGGGAGAATTGCGCTTTTGCTTCAGCACCTCAACAATGCGTTCGCCCAATGCAAGCCTTGCCTTTGTGTCTGCATCCAAATCGCTTCCGAACTGAGCAAAAGCCTGAAGTTCGCGATACTGGGAATAGAGCAGTTTCAGCTCGCCGGAAACCTTTTTCATGGGTTTGAGCTGAGCCGCGCCGCCGACACGGCTGACCGAAATGCCGGGGTTGATTGCGGGGCGAATACCTGAATGGAAGAGTTCCGTTTCAAGGAAAATCTGTCCGTCTGTGATGGAAATAACGTTTGTCGGGATGTATGCGGACACGTCACCCGCCTGTGTCTCGATGATGGGCAGAGCCGTGATAGAACCGCCGCCGTACTCGGGCGCAACGCAGGCTGCACGTTCAAGCAGGCGCGAATGCAGATAGAATACATCGCCCGGATATGCTTCACGTCCCGGCGGGCGGCGAATCAGCAGCGAAAGTGCGCGGTAAGCAACGGCGTGTTTGCTCAAATCATCGTAAACAATGAGAACATCCTTGCCCTTTTCGCGGAAATACTCGGCCATTGCGCAGCCGGAATAGGGAACAATGTATTGCACGGGTGCGCTTTCGGAAGCGGAAGCGCAAACGATGACAGTGTAGTCCATTGCGCCTGCTTTTTGCAGCGTTTCGGTTATCTGTGCAACGAGGGAGTTTTTCTGTCCGATCGCAACATAGATGCATATGACGTCCTTGCCGCGCTGGTTAATAATTGTGTCAATCGCGATGGAAGTTTTGCCCGTTTGCCTGTCGCCGATGATAAGCTCGCGCTGTCCTCTGCCGATCGGAATCATGCTGTCGATAGCTTTGATGCCGGTTTGCAGCGGAACAGAAACACTTTTGCGGCGGATGATGCCCGGAGCTTCAGCTTCGATCGGGCGAGTTTCGGTGCAGTTGATGGGTCCCTTGCCGTCTATCGGGCCGCCGAGAGCATGGACAACTCTGCCCAAAAGCGCTTCACCGACGGGAACGGAAACTATCCTTCCCGTGCGGCGGACTTCGGTGCCCTCGTGAATGTCGGGTTCATCGGAAAGCACGGCGATTGAAACAACTTCTTCTTCAAGGTTCTGTGCAATACCGATGCTGCCGTCGTCAAACTCCAGCAATTCGTTGGAAACACAGCTGCGCAGCCCGTGTGCTTTTGCAATGCCGTCTCCGAACAGAATTACCGTGCCTGTTTCGGCAGGTTCTATTTTTGTTCTGTAATTTTTAATTTGGTCTTTAATTAATGTGCTGATCTCTTCGGGTCGCAGGTTCATTATCTTGACCATCCTTTCATTGTGAAAACAACTCCGAGCAGTGCCGCTTAAAAAGCGGAGGCCGAATCCTTTTTTGAAGGAAAGCTTTAATCAGAGTCGATTAATGTGCTGTTTTGCCCATAAGCTCACGCAGATTGTCCAAATCCTTCCTGACGCTTGCATCAATCACGCGCCCGTCAACGCGGACAATAAGTCCGCCGATAACGGAAGGGTCGATTTCAAACAACAGCTCAATGCGCTTGCCTGTGATTTTTTTGAGTTTTGTGCGGAGTGCATTCACTTCGCCGTCCGTAAGCGGCACGGCGGAAACGACTTCCGCCTCGGCAATACCGTTTTCGGCATAGTAGAGGAGCTTGAACTCATCCGCACATTCGGAAAAACGGTCAATATAGCCGCGTTCCGTAAGCAGCTCGATAAAATTATCCACGTATTCCGGAACCCTGCCGTTCAGAGCATCGTGAACGGCAGCCAGTCTGTCTTCGAGCGGAATATCGGGCGTTTTCAAAAAGCTGACATACAGCGGATTTTCCTTAAAAAGCCGACTGCACAGCATAACAGCATCGAAAACTTGTTTTAAATATCCGTCGGACGCATTGTCCTCTTCCTTTGCCGCAAGGAAGAGTGCGCCGCCGTATTCCTTACTGATTGTTGACATCTTCGTTACCAATCTCGTCTATCGCCGAATCAATGAGCCGCCTGTGCTCACTGCCGTCAACGCTGCGTGCAAGCAGCTTTTCGGCAACATCGACGGAAATGTCCGCAATTCTGCGCCGCATTCCGTCGGCGGCCTTTTGCTTTTCAAGCTCGATTTCCGCATTTGCGCGCCGCATGATATCCGCCGCCTGCGATTGTGCATCGGAGATTATCTCGCTGCCGCGCCTGTCGGCATTCTCCTTTGCCGATTTCAAAAGCGCGTCGCATTCGGAGTCGGCATGCTCAAGCTTTTGCGAATAGGTCAGGCGATCCTGCTCTGCGGAGCGCAGAGCTTCATCGGCCTCGCTGTAAACCTTGTCCACTGCGGCCTGCCTTTCGGCAAGCATTTTGCGCACGGGCTTGTAAAGAAATTTTTTGATAATGAAAAACAATATCAAAAGGTTGCAGAGCGAAATCAGAATCGACCAGATGTTAACGGAAATAACATCCAAAGTTGGCATTTTTGTTCACTCCGAAAACTTTATTGACCGATTGCGGCCTTAAGCACATCAACAAAGCGCGCAGGCGCAACGAAAATCAGCAGAATCGCGATAACGAGTGCGTAAATACCGGTGGTTTCGGCGATTGCGCAGCCCATGATCATTGTTGACGTAACGGCACCTTTTGCCTCGGGCTGACGACCGATGGCTTCGCAAGCCTTTGCAACGGCGTTGCCCTCACCGATACCGGGGCCGATACCCGCGATCATTGCGATACCCGCACCGAGTGCGCAGCAGCCGAGCATGATTGCAACAGCAAGTTCCATTTGTTCTTTCCTCCTGTTTGCCGCAGCGTTCTGTATGCTGCGGTTCTTTTGTTATTTTTAATCCTTGAAACCGACGGGAAACGCTGTTTTGAAAGAACGTTCGCCGCGGACGGTTTAACAATTCGTTTTTGCGGGACTAAGCTTTTTGAGTTCCCGTCGTTCGCTGTTTTCTCTTTGCTTTGCGCTCCCGACGCTCAAGCCATTTGTCTTCGGGGAAGCCTCCGGCAATGTTAAGCATTGTGAGCATTGCAAATATGAACGCCTGAAGGCATCCGCTGAACACGTCGAAATAAATGCTCAGCACGGCGGGAAGACCGACCTGAAGGAACGGAATGCTTCCGAGCACGCCGGGGAGTTTCCCGAATACCGCTGCCGAGACTGACGCAAGCCCTGCTGCAATAAGCGCAGAGACGACCGAGCCGGAGAGTACATTACCGTAGTGACGAAACGCCATTGAAATAGGTGTCGCAACTTCACCGAGGATGTTGAGCGGCGTGAACGGCAGGAACGGTTCGGTGAAGCCCTTGAGGTAGTATCCGAGGCCGCCCTTGAGCTTGTAATGAGTGATTATGATGAAAACAAGCAGCGACCAGCCGAAAACAACATTGAAGTCGGAAGTCGGCGGGAACAGTCCCAGCAGGGACTGAAGGCTTGAAAACAGCGAAAGTGCCATTATTGCCGCAACAAAAGGCGAGAATGCCCTGAAAAAATCACCCATGTTCTCCTGAACGAGGGAATCGGTTTTTTCAACTATCCACTCTGCAATGAGGTGGCGGCGGCACCTGATGCCGGAATTCAGCCCGTGCGCAAGGAACAGGCAAAGCGCCGATATTGACGCCATAACGAGCCACGAGTTGACCTGCGCCTCGGTCAGCTGAAGTTTTTGCAGCGGAAAATCAAACTCCGCAAGTATCACTGCGCCGGTGATGGAGATTCCGCTTTCGACCGGGTGCGTCAGAACACGGATAACGATTCCGCCCAAAAGGGGCAGAAGAATTCCCGCAATCAAAAGGCAATCAACAATTTTGAAGCCTACGGACGGCTTTTTTTCGGGCACGGGAGCGGACGCACCGCACCGCGCGGTTTCATTTGCAGAAACGTTCATATTTTTCCTTCAACAATGCTTTTAAAGCAAAACTATCGGCAATAGCCGAAAACCGTTAAAATTATTTGTCTGAACCGCCGTCAGTTTGAAAATCCTCACGGTGAGTCAGTCTGTATGCGGCGATGATGAGCCGCGGGAAAAGGTAGGGAACGAGTGCCGCAATTGTGTTGAAGCAGCTCAGTGCAATACCGAGGATCATAAGCACAAGCAGCATCAGCGTGCGCAGGGAGTGGGAAAAGCGAACCTTGCGCTTTACTTCATCCTGCTGAAGGGTCACGCTGTGGGAAACGGTTTGCGCCATAAGAAAAAAGTTGAGCACCGAACCTGCTGTTCCGAGCAGAGTTCCGAACAGTACGGGGAGATTCCAACAGCGGAGCATCAAAAACACGGCGTTCATAATTGCACCGAGAACGATTGAACCGATAAGGATTCTCATTGTTTCTTTCATCACAACAGGATCGATTTTTTTCATTGGATGCAGATACCCCTGTACCTTTCAATCAATTTTTTTCATTCCCTGCATTATACCATTTTTGCTTCTGCAAAGCAACGGGTCAGAACCAATCATATGCAAAAAAAACGTACATTTGAACCGTTTTGCCCGAAAAAACGGACTGCACCGCAGCACAGGCAGTCCGAAAATTCAAAAAAATGATGAAACACAACCGCAAAGCCGCCGCCGATGCAGAAAGGTTATTTCTGCTTGGGTACGGCGGGAGAAATGTAGTTCGACTTGAAACGATCGTAATAATAGGTGACGTTCGCTTCGCTGAACCAGACTTCGAACTGATCATCGTATTCTATGTCGCTTGCAGCAGCAAGTGCACCGTCATAGCTGAGGTTCCATACTTCATCCCCTTCGACGTAGGGCATCGGTCCCTTTGCAAGGCTGCGGTTTTCAACAACGTAGCGGATGCTGCCCTTGGCGGTGATTTTTACGATACGTTTCCCGTCCGTGGTTTCGAAGTATTGTGAGGATGTATTTTTGTTCGAAAGCTCGGGAGGAAGTTGCTCAATGCCGTGCGCATAATAAGCACCGATGAGAAGGGGCTTTTCGTAATCTTCAAACAGAGTGTTATGAATCAGATAACCCCAGCGGAGAAAAACATCACCCTGCATGTTTTCATCGTTGCCATACCGCGCAATAAGGTCAATGAAGTCATCATAGGAGACTCCGACCGAAAGGATGGAATCGATTTCGGAAGCGGTTACGGAAGCTGTGTCGAAGGTGTAGGCGGGCAGCGTGCCGGAAGCATCCGGTTCGGCAGTGCTTTCGCTTTCGTCGGAACTGTATTGAAGCAGCAGCTGATCGACGGTGAAACAATCTTCCGGAACAAAGAACGGAACATCGCCTTTTTCGTTCACAAAACTTTTATACCGGGTTACGAAGGTTGAAAAGCTGTCGAGACTCTGTTCGCTGACATTAAGTTGAATATAGGCAATAATTTCTTCCTCATCCGGGGCAACATCGGCGGTGATTTCCTCGTAAAGCTTTGAAATAATCTTTTTGTTGCGTAAAAAGCGTGCAAGGAATCCGCGATATTCGGCAAAGGAGTATCCCTTGTCTTCGCGGAATGCAGCTTCAACCGTTTTGGAATCCAATGCCGGTGCGGCGCTTGCCGTGCTGTTGTCCGCAAGAGTCTTGCTGTATTTTTCAAATGTCAGGTCGCACTGCGTCTGCAATTCGTTTTGAACTTCGTCTTCGTCTTCCGCAGTCAGTTGAATATTAAGCTCCTGAGCTTTGCTCAAAGCAACACCGTAGCGGACGACTTCATCAAGAACTGTTTCAAAATACTCCTGAGCGTCAACTGCACCATGGGTAAGGTAGTAATATTTTTGGTTTGTTGTGTAGAATCTGTCGAAATCAAACAGCGTGATATCAACCCCGTTAACGCTGAGCGCGACGGGATTGATACCGTAATCAGGTGTTTTCTGAGGGTTGCAGCCGCCGGCAGCAAGAACAGCGCACATGGCGGCAACAAGCAGCGCAAGAAGCTTCTTCGGCAATCTCATGTTTATGACCATAACCTTTGCAGCGCAAAAGTTTCCTTTCGATTGAATCAGTAAAAGAGCGTTTCAAAAAAAGAACCTGTACCCGCGCAGATAAGTTCGGACAAACCGTTTTGCGCGGGTGAAAAAACCGAATGCTTCACCGATTTATTTTGCGGCTTTTGAATACTTGTCAATAAGCAGCAGCACGAGTTCGGTGCATTTTTCCATGCCTTCAACGGTCACATGTTCATACGGTCCGTGGCAGGCAAAATCGCCGGTGCCGAGATTCGGACAGGGAAGCCCCATAAAGCTGAGCCTTGCTCCGTCGGTTCCGCCGCGGATGGGTGCAACTTTGGGCACAAGCCCGATGGATTTTGCAGCTTCAACCGCGTTGTCGATAAGGTGCATACAGGGACGGATTTTTTCAACCATGTTGAGATACTGGTCGCGGACGGTGCATTCAACGGTACCGCTGCCGTATTTTTCGTTAAGGATTTTAACGGCGTGAGCAAGAGTTGCTTTACGCGCAGTCATGATTGCTTCGCTGTGGTCGCGAATGATATAGTCCATTTCCGCACGTTCCACATTGCCGCTCATGTCCGTAAGGTGGAAAAAGCCCTCATATCCTTCTGTGTTGGCCGGCGTTTCATCCGGCAGCATGGAGTTCAGCTCCATTGCAACCAACAGTGCGTTTATCATTTTGTTTTTTGAATCGCCGGGATGAATATTAAAACCGTTTACAACGATTTTTGCGGCCGCAGCATTAAAGTTTTCGTATTCGATTTCGCCTTCCGCGCCGCCGTCAACGGTGTACGCAAAGTCTGCACCGAATTCGGCAACATTGAAATTGTCCGCACCGGAGCCGACCTCTTCATCGGGGGTAAAGCCGATGCAAAGTTTGCCGTGGGGACGGTTTTCGGAAATGACGCGTTCAATTGCGGTCATGATTTCGGCAATGCCTGCTTTGTCATCGCCGCCGAGAACTGTTGTTCCGTCGGTCACGATGAGCGTTTTGCCCTTTAGGGAAGGCAAATGGGGAAGCTTTTCGGGAGAAAGCACACGACCGCTTGTGCCGAGAACAACGTCGCCGCCGTCATAGTTTTCGATAATGCGCGGCTGAACATTTTCGCCGGAAAAATCCGGAACGGTGTCCATATGCGCAATGAAGCCGATCGCGGGGCAGTTTTCACAGCCGGGTGTTGCTGCAACGGAGGCATAAACATAGCATTTATCATCAACCCTTGCGTTTTCAACGCCGATTGCGTGAAGCTCTTTTACAAGAAGATTTGCAAGGTCAAATTGTCTTTCAGTCGTGGGGACGGATGAACTGTCCTCGGAGCTTGCGGTGTGGATTCTTACATAATTCAAAAAACGTTCGTAGGTCTTCATGTTGATACTCCTTTTTTATGTAAGCAGTGATTAAAAGGAGAGAACACTCCGTGCCCGTTCTCCGAATTAATCAACGATTACTGAGGAAACTCTTATCAAAAGCTGTTCAGCAAAAGCGTTTTGTTCAGAGTATTCCCAAGTTCATAAGTGTATTATATCACAAAGCTCGGCGGAATAACAGCCGTTTTCGGCACCCATTTGTTAAAAAAATGTGGAATATTTATGAAAGAGGAAGAACGACTTCGCAGAGAAATATATGATTAATACCGCTTGCTTTTTGTTCCGCAATGCATTATAATGTATCCGTTCGAGATTCGAACAATTTGCTCGGGGCATTAGCACAGTTGGTAGCGCGCAACGTTCGCAATGTTGAGGTCAGGGGTTCGACTCCCCTATGCTCCACCAAAGCAAGATAATCCGAACCTTAGACCAATCGGTCAGGGGTTCGGATTTATTGTTTTTATAGAAGAAGTTGAAGACTGGTAATAAAGAAACCGGGAGGACTGCCAACCATGGCAATCCTCCCGATTTCCTTATGTAGATGCACTGTCTGAAATCTCCTTCTTTGCGTTCCATTCGGCAAATACCTTTTTACTGTCTTCGCTTTCGTAGTACTTCTGAATTACCGGAAGCAAACTCCGTGCCGGCGATTCGAAGACGTATTCCGGGATTTCGGCTGCATCCATGCTGTTTTGAATATTCGCTTTTTCTGCGTTCACATAGTACCTCCTTTATCGCTTCTGTAGAACATTTAGGCGCATTTGGGGACGATCATAAGAAAAGATATTCCCCTGTGCTTTCTCAGCGCTTGTGGGGCGGAAAACACCTTGTTTTCGACCTTTATTCGTGCGATATTGCGCCATCCTCTTTTGGCTGAATCAGCTTTGCATCCGCTGGATAGTTCAGCGTAATAAGCGCGGGTTTTCCAAGCCCCTGTTTCTTTCGGCAGATCAAACCGCTGAACTCAAGCTCATGAAATATCCGCGTGGTGCTCTGGCGGCTGCGGTGCAGCTTCTTCTGCGCCTGTTCCACGGTGAAGTAAATTCGGATGGTGCCGTCAGTTTCAAGAAAACCGTTGACTTTTGAAATGCTGGCTCTGTCCAGCATAAGCGCGTACAGCACTTTTGCATCGTTGGATAGATCCGCAAGACTATCCTCCATCAAAAACCGTGGAAACGGTATGTAGGATGCCGACAAGCTCTCGCTTGTAAACTCCAAAAACTTCTGTGACATAATCCTCCTATCCCCTCCATCAAAACAAGTATTGATAGGGTTGATGGATGACTATATTGAACGTTGATTTATTTCTTATTAGTTAGAGGATGAATTTCAGCCCCGATGGAGGGCACGAAAACCGTCGTCCTGAAATCCGGTTGTGGTACGCTCCGGAGCGTCAACTTGTCCACCGTCTGAAAAACCGGTGCCGGAAAACCCACACATGGAAAATCCCGTTGTGGTCAAAGTTCTTCCCTCTGCCGCGTTTTCAACAGCTCCCATACGTCAGCCATCCGCTCTTTCAGCTCGGCAACATCAGCATCGTAAAAATGCCCGGTGCTGTTGATGCGGCGGCAGACGTGGTTGATGTTGGTGGCAATCCTGCTGACAGCGGCGGCTAACTTTTTCTGTTCTGTGTAATCGACCTTGATGATGTACCCGTCAATCAGCATTTTCCGGGCATACGCGCCGAAGTTGCGGGTGCCAAGCTGGTTCATCTTGTGGCGAACCATGCTCAAT